>Ga0256408_1000073_pt1 | contig 185263 bp, 169 predicted proteins | sample PhyAR1_FD_185998 | JGI IMG/M metagenome (GOLD analysis project Ga0256408, IMG submission 185998) | Leaf surface microbial communities from alfalfa plants in UC Gill Tract Community Farm, Albany, California, United States - DLSL A.R1 | ecosystem: Host-associated > Plants > Phyllosphere >...
TACGTAATGACATGGCAGATCTCTCATTCCACGGCATAAGCAGCTCCACTCAGAAGTACTCATACCTATGTTGTAAGTGTCTACCATGTCCCCGAACAAGTGTTCATGATGTCCCCGGTCTGTACACCCACAGGGAGAGGGGACTGACCGAGTTGGCTCATAGCCTACAAATCTTACCTGATCACCGCACCGTTCCAGCCCCCTTTTAAGGGTGAAAAGATCGACCACAGTACTTGATTAAGACACCGGAAAGGCTCACTTCGGCAGGGATCGCTGTGCCTGACGACGACGCCAGAACGGCTCCCTCTCCCTGTGGGAGAGGGTTGGGGTGAGGGGTAAACTCTGAAGATTAGACCTTGGTCAGCACCAACTGGCCGCTTTTATCCAGCGGGATCTGGGTGCCTGGATCGTGATCCATGCGGATTTTGCCCTGCTGGTCGCCAATCTTGTAAGTCACGTCATAGCCCAGCATTTTCTGCGATTTGTCATACACCGTTTTGCAGCGCTGCTGCGTGCTGGTGGTCGTGTCGTTGTCTTGCAAGGCCCCCTGCACCTGGTGACCGGCATACCCACCACCCAACGCACCTACCACGGTCGCAACATCACGGCCCCGGCCACCGCCAAACTGGTGACCAATCACACCCCCGGCAACCGCCCCCAGCACGGAACCAGCGATGCGGTTTTCATCCTGAACCGGTGCACGATGGGTCACCGTGACGTTCCGGCACTCCTGCCGAGGGGTTTTGATGGTTTCTTTGATCGGTGTTGCGGCGAGAACCTGCGCATATTGTGGGCCGGGAGTGAATACGTCCAGACCAGCTACGGCAGCAATTCCCAGAGCGGCTGCAATACCAATCCCAACACCGGCTAACATTGATTTGTTCACAGGAAATCCTCCTGAATGTGTTACCACGCATTATGCACCGGGCAAACTCGCATTGATCACAGGCGATTTCCCCGGTTTACGGCGTGCGTGACGCGCCGTCTGTAAACTCCCTAAAGTCTGCACAAGGAAGTTCACCCTCGCAATAAGACTCAATGAGCAAAACACCCTGAAAACGGGCCAAAACCAATGAATTGAGAAGAATCCTATCTTTGCCTGCCCCCTTCTCACGGCAATAAAAAAACCCACGCGGCAAGCCTACGTGGGTTTTCATCAACCGAACAAGCGGGTTAAAACATCAGTGCATCTTCAAGCGCGGACGGATCACGCGGTTGATCCCACCCACCAACATCATCAGGCCGGTTTTGGTATAGCCGTGCAGCGCTACCTGGTGCATACGGTACAACGAAATATACACCACGCGGGCGATACGCCCTTCGACCATCATGGAACCGCGCATCAGGTTACCCATCAGGCTACCTACGGTACTGAAGCGGGAAAGCGAGACCAGTGAACCGTGATCCTTATAAACGTAAGGCTTCATCGGCTGATCGTGCATCATCGCCAGGATGTTGCTGTAGCAACGTGATGCCATCTGGTGGGCAGACTGTGCCCGTGGTGGCACAAAACCGCCGCCTTCACGCGGGCAGGAAGCGCAGTCACCAATGGCAAAGATGTTGGCATCACGGGTGGTTTGCAGCGTTGGCTCAACCACCAGCTGATTGATGCGGTTGGTTTCCAGCCCGGCAATCTCTTTCATAAAGTCCGGTGCCTTGATGCCCGCCGCCCACACCATCAGATCGGCATTGATAAATTCGCCGCCTTTGGTGTTCAAGCCATGCTCATCGGCACTGGTCACCATGGTATTGGTTAATACGCGTACGCCAAGCTTGTTCAGCTCCTGGTGCGCCGCTGCGGAAATACGCGGCGGCAGCGCTGGCAGAATACGCTCACCGGCTTCAACCAGGGTAACCTTCAAGGCGCTGTTATCCAGCCCTTCAAAGCCGTAGCTGTGCAGCTGTTTGACCGCGTTATGCAGTTCTGCCGACAGCTCAACGCCGGTAGCCCCACCACCCACGATGGCAATATTCACGCTCTCCTTCTCTTCCGGATTGGCAGAGAACTTGAGGAACAGGTTCAACATCTCGTTATGGAAACGGTGCGCCTGATTCGGGTTATCCAGGAAGATGCAGTTATCTCTTACCCCTGGGGTGCCAAAGTCGTTCGAGGTGCTGCCGAGCGCCATCACCAGGATGTCGTAGCTCAACTCGCGGGCGGGAACCAGCTGGCAGCCCTGCTCATCGCAGATCTGCGTTAGCTGCAGCGTTTTCTTTTCACGGTCAATGTTGACCAGTGAACCCAGTTGGAAGTTGAAGAAGTGGTTACGCGCATGCGCCAGGTAGTTCAACGCATCCACACCGTCATCCAGGGAGCCGGTAGCCACTTCATGCAGCAACGGCTTCCACAAATGGCTGTGGTTGCGATCCACCAGCGTGATCTCCGCTTTGTGCTTACGACCCAGTTTATGGCCCAGGCTGGTTGCCAGCTCCAGACCACCGGCACCACCGCCGACAATAACGATTTTCTTCTTTGGCGTTGTCAAAATGACCCCCTGAATGTGAACCAATTGTTGCCTAAGGGTAAATAAATAATATCCTTAGAATACATAGGGTTCGCTTAAGTTAAACCTGCAATCTGAGGCCAGAATAGCACGAGAGGTTATTTGGTCATACCAAAATTGATGTACGTCAAAGTTTTTTGGTTAAAGGCTGGACGAAGGGCTTTTTTGAGGATTGTGATTCAAATAGTTAGCGTGAGATCACAGTTTTGCATTTTGCTGCCAAGCGGCGAAAACCGGCTCGACAAAAACAAAAAAGCCGCAATTGCTGCCCTTTAGGAACAACGTTAACGGCTTGGTTATGCGTTATAAAACTGTTACGCCAGCGTCTTGAATGCCTTGATACGCTGAAGGTGTGGCGAGATGTTTTTAAACTTGTGACTCTGCTGTTCATCCCAGACGATTTCATAATACTTGTGCAACAACTCGGCACTACGCTGGCTGTCCAACACTTCATCCTGGCGAGAAAGCACCACCAGGCAGCGATCGCGGTTCTTCTCACGGAAATCTTCCACGCATTTGGTGGCGATATCGCGATACTCTTCCGGCCGGTCGATCTTGCCGTGCATATGTTCTTCCGGGTACAGGTTCGGGTTGAAGATCACCTGACGGATGCCGCACAAAAATCCGATACGTTCGGCCCAAAAGCCCCCAAGACCCACGCCGCAGATCAGAGGATGGGCATCCCCTTCCTGCTGAACCGCCTTGTCCACCTCTTTCAATAAATGCTGCATATCATGGCGCGGATGCAAAGTGCTGTAGCTGATAAAGCGCACGTCCGGATCGATGAACTGTAACTGCATAATCTTTTCATGATTGCCGGGACTGGTGGAATCGAAGCCATGCAAATAAATAATCATGTGGTTCCTCGCAACAAGCTGGAGGCCGCTGGCAGCCCCCATTATTAACGCCGCCTTCTTGCGGCGCCCTAGCCGTTCACCCCGCTGAGCGTTGCTTATGCTCTTCCCAGCGTTCATGCAATTGACTCAGCGCACTATGCACCTTTTGCCAACGGTCGGAATCGCGCAGTTCCTGACGGGTGAACTGACCGCGATGATATAACCGCTGCAATTTCTCTACTTTGACCGGGGACAGGTTATCTAACACGCTGACCGCCCCTGCCCGATTATTACAAACCAGGATCATATCGCAACCGGCATCCAGCGCCGCCTGGCCACGCTCGGCATAGCTGCCCATGATCGCCGCCCCTTCCATCGACAGATCGTCAGAGAAGATCACGCCCTCAAAGCCTAGCTCCTGACGCAAGATTTGCTGCAGCCAGTAAGGCGAACCGCTGGCCGGGCGCGGATCTGCTTCAGTATAGATAACATGGGCTGGCATGATGGCATCCAGCAATCCGCGTTGGATCAGCTCACGGAAGATAGTCATATCATGTTCGCGGATTTGGGCCAATGGCCGTGGATCGCGCGGGGTTTCTTTATGCGAGTCCGCCGTGACTGCGCCATGCCCTGGGAAATGCTTGCCGGTGGTTTTCATCCCGGCGCTGTGCATCCCCTGGATAAAGCGTTCGGCCATCACTAACGCCTGCTGCGGGTCGCTATGGAAAGAACGTTCGCCAATCGCCGCACTGGCGTGGCCGATGTCCAATACCGGGGCGAAGCTGATATCGATATCCTGGGCAATCATTTCCGAGGCCATCAACCAGCCGGCTTCCTGAGCCAAACGCCCGCCTTCCTGGGCATCGTTGAGCGCCGCAAAGGACTGCGCCGCCGGTAAGCGGGTAAAACCTTCGCGAAAACGCTGCACGCGCCCGCCTTCCTGATCCACTGCCACCACCAACCGCGAATGCGAGGCCACGCGGATTTGGCGAACCAGCTCACGCAACTGCTGCGGATCGGCAAAGTTGCGGGTAAACAGGATCAAGCCCCCTACCAGCGGGTGTTTTAAAATCTCACGTTCTTCTGCGTCCAGCTCATAGCCGACGACATCTAGCATTACTGGGCCCACGGCCACCTCACATCAGTATTCATGATTAATTTGACGATGATAAACAAAAACGCTGGTATAACGCTGCGCCCCAACGCAAAAATTCCGCATCCCGACACTGCTGCCAGCGCACTTCACACCACATCAGCATCAGGTAATCCACCCACAGCAACCAACGCTGGACCTGTGAGGCCAACTGCGGCAAATCGGCATAGCCGTGAGGTTGGTATTGCTCCAAAAAGCGTTGTTGCACAGCCGGGGAAAATTGATTGAAGCGAAACATCGCCGCCAGCTCCAGGGCGATATCGCCATCGGCAGCATATTCCCAGTCGATCAGCCTGAGCTGCCCGGCCTGTCGCAGCAGATTGCCGGCATGAATATCCATGTGCAGCGTTGCCAACTGCAACGGGCGCGGCATGGTACCGTTGATGAAATAGCGCTGCCAACGCAGCCAAGCTGGCGTGATCCGCCGGCGATCGATTTGCTGCCAATAGCGGGTAAATTGCTGTTGCAGATCCAGCCGGTAACCACTCAACCCACGGTTATGCAACCGGGCGGTCAGCTCTGCCAACTCCCCGTTGGCCGTTAAGGAAGCAAACGCCGTTTCATCAACGCTCTCACCGGCAAGCCATTCGACGATCAGCCACTCAGGACTCTGTAACCACACCTTCGGACCTATGCCCAATCCAGCGCGCTTCAGCACTTGCCCCTCACGCCGACGGTTAACGCCGAGCATGCGTTTTTCCGGCGTCTGCGGACGGGCCAGCAGTTGCACATCGCCACTGTCGATCCGCCAGCTCTCGCCGCTCAACCCTTGTACCAGGCTAAAATGACAACCGGCGGTATTTACCGCCGGCAGTCTGTTACTCAAGAGTCGCCGCAGCTGGGATTCAGTATTTGACGTCACCATTGCCTGACCAGACGATCTCCCCGGTTTGTACCAACATCAGCTGCATTTCCATCGCCGGTGACTTCACATCGCCACTGACGGCGCTATACAACACGTATTGCGCGTTGACGATACGCGCCAAGCCAATCGCCTTGCTGCGCGACCCGAGGCTATCTTCCGCCGACAGGCCCAGCGTCTGTTTGGCGCTCGCCAACTGTGCTTCCGGCACGACGGCAAAGGTCTTGTTGGATGCCAAAGCCTGGTGCAGCGCCGAAGTGGCGTTGCCGATGCTCAATGAGCCATTGGTATTGTTCTTCACGCTGTCCAACAGCAATACGCTGCCAGGCGTGACGCCATCGGCCTTCAGCATCTGATTGACCAACGGCTGCACGCTGCCCAGCCAGTCAAGCTGCTGGATCTTCGGCGGCTGTGGCACCGGCTCGGTGGTTGGTGGCAACGGTTCAGGCTGAGGCTCTGGTTGCGGCTGTGGCTCTACCGTCACCGGTGCCGTAGGCTCTGGCGGGCGTGATGGACAACCGGTTAACACCAACGCGGCCAGCGCCACCCATAGGAACTTTTTCATTACCTTCTCCAACGTAACCCAAAACTTATAAGTATAAATACAGACGTACACGCTTGGCATCAAGGTTGCCATTCAACGAATAAATCTCGGCGTCTGAATTGGCGGCAACGGTGACCGTGCGCGGCTGTTCAAAAGGCAGGATATCCAGCCCCTGTTTGTCATACCAGTAGAAACGATAGTGGAGGGTCACTGGCGTGGTCTGAGTATTGCTGAGCACCGAACTGGCCCGCAGGCGACCAGATGCGTCAGCAATAGACGGGTTATCCGCCAGAATACCCGCCGTCAGTACCGGTGAATCCATCACCACCGTTTGCCGTTCATTGACCGAGATGCCCTTCGGGCTGCTACAGCCCATCAGCATCGCGGCGGGGAGCACCAGCGCCATCAAGTAACGCGTCGTGTGAATATAGCGCATGGTCTTCCTCGGTTAACGTGACAACAACGGGCCCAGAGCGCGCCCACCAACTAAATGCATATGAATATGATAGACCTCTTGCCCGCCGTGACGATTGCAATTGATGAGCAGGCGGTAGCCGTCTTCGGCAATCCCTTCCTGCTCGGCAATTTTGGCCGCCACGGTGATCATACGGCCTAATGCGGCCTCGTGTTCCACGGTCACGTCGTTCACCGTTGGGATCAGCACGTTCGGCACGATCAAGATATGGGTCGGTGCCTGTGGGGAAATATCACGAAATGCGGTGACCAGTTCGTCCTGGTAGACCACATCGGCAGGGATTTCACGGCGAATAATTTTACTGAAAATCGTTTCTTCGGCCATCTGGAACTCCTTGTTCAGCGAAAATATTGGTTTACGCAGTATCGTGACAAATTCTACTGCTATCAACCCGATTGCGCACTTTCCGTATCGAGTGATGGAGAATCACTCAACCTTACGAGTTTACCGGCGGTTATTGGCTACCGATCAACTGAGGCGCATGGTCACGCATCCAAGCGGCCAACGAGTCCAACGTGGGGCGCAGCGTTTTACCCAGCGGCGTTATCTGGTACTCCACCCGTGGTGGCACCTCTGGAAACACCTGGCGAGTGACAAGACCGCATTGTTCAAACTGGCGGAGCTGACGCGTCAGCTCTTTTTGCGCAATTGGCGCCACCGCGCGCTGTAATTCGCTAAAGCGTATCGGGCCGTCGATCACCATCAGGCGGTACAGGATCGGGATCGCCCATTTGCCCGAAACCAAATTGACGAAGCTCACCATCGGGCACGGCTCCCCCGCAGGCGGTAAAGGAAAATATTTTTCAACCTGCCCTTTCACTGTTGACGCCATTGCATCCCACCTTGTCCTTTAGTATCCAAATGGTACCTACTATGCAAAAGGTACTGACAGACCAATAATGGCGTAACTGACCAACGAGAGGAAGGGTTATGTCACGATTAGCAGGTAAATACGCGTTGATTACCGGGGGAACCAGCGGCATCGGGCTGGAGACGGCCCGGCAGTTTATTGCCGAAGGAGCGACCGTGGCGATCACCGGGCGCAGCGCAAGCGGGTTAACAGCGGCTGGCGAAATGCTAGGGGATGTCGTGCTGTTGCACAATGACGCCGGGGATATCGGCCAACAGCCGATTTTGGCCGCGCAGTTGGCTAAAAGCTGGCCCCGGTTGGATATCTTGTATATCAACGCCGGTGATGTCACCCACCTGCCGTTGCAGGAATGGGATGAGCAGCGTTATGACCAACTGATGAACACTAATCTCAAAGGCCCACTGTTTTTGATCCAGGCCCTGTTACCGTTGCTGGGCAATCCTGCCTCGGTGATCCTGTGTGGTTCCGTCAGCGCGCATATTGGCTTGGCGCAAAGCAGCGCCTATGCCGCCAGTAAAGCCGGAATTTTGTCTTTGGCGCGTTCGCTTTCTGCTGAGCTGCACCCGCGTGGTATTCGCGTCAACGGCCTCAGCCCTGGCCCAACGGCAACCCCAGCGCTGGGCAAGCTGGGTTTGCCGGCACAGGCTGAGCAAGCATTACGCGAAGAGATCCGCGCGCTGGTGCCGATTGGCCGCATGGGGACCGCGCTGGAATTAGCCAAAGCCGCCGTATTTCTCGCGTCTGACGAGTCCAGCTACATGGTGGGAAGTGAACTGCTGATCGACGGTGGCGTGGGGAATTTAGCGCGGAGTTGAAAGGCTGCTGTAGGGGCGCTGCATGCTGCGCCCGTTGAGATCTTGCCACTGTTTGCTCCTTGAGTTTAGCGCTTCAGCAAAACTTCCAGCCTGGCTTTCACCTCACACCATTCATCATCGATAATGCTGAACCTGACCGAGTTACGTTTACGCCCGTCTGGCATGATGCGTTCATGGCGTACAATCCCCTCCTGCTTGGCACCAATCCGCAGAATTGCCGCGCGTGACTTGTCGTTCAGTTCGTCGGTGGTGAACTGTACCCGTACCGCCTGTAATACTTCAAAGGCATAGCCGAGCAGTAGGTATTTCGCTTCGGTATTCACGCCGGTGCGCTGCACCGATTGGCTCATCCAGGTGTGGCCGATTTCCATTTTGCGATTAGTCCGGTCGATTTTCCAGAAACGGGTGCTGCCGATAATGCGGCCGCTAGCCTGCTGAACAATGACAAATGGCAGCATGGAACCGGCATCACGGCCTGCCACGGCGGTGGCGATATAGCTGTCGATCGTGCTGGTACTCGGCACTGCGGTAACCTTCAGGTTCCACAGTTCGCCATCAGCAGCCGCGCTCAGCATTGCCTCACGGTGATCCGGCTGCAAAGGTCGTAGTTCGATTTGATTGCCGATCAACGTTGGTGGTTTGAGCACGGATGGGTTGGGCATTGTTCCCTCTTTTGCTGCGATCTATGGACTGCCATCAGCATCGCAATAAACAGGGAAAAAAACCAACAAATTAAGCAGGATGTACACTGAGCCCGTTCAGCTTAATTGTTCTATGTAACAAAGCGCTGATTTATTACCAGGCGGGATTACTGTTAAAATTCGCGTGGGTGCTCTGGATCTTTTTGTCCTGAGCATTAGCAAGGGATAGAAAGAGAAAAGCCCCGAATCGATGTAAATCAACCCGAGGCCACTCTTATGCTCCAACAACATAAAGGTAGCCTCTTACCCGCCGAAAGGCAAGGACAAGGAGGCTATCATGCCGCAAAAATTAGTAGTAATGGCCCTGGTTATTCTCTGTATCACCGTACTGGTGTTTACCTGGATGACCAGGAAAAGACTCTGTGAGATCCGCATTCGTAGCGGAGAAACGGAGGTTGCGGCCATGATGGCTTACGAATCCGCAAGGTAAGGCAACCCAACGGCGGGGCTTGCCCCGCCTGTTGGTTGTTTGAGCAGAGATCCATGAGCGCCCCTCCCTATCTTGTTAAACAATTCCATACAAAAGAGCCCGCAGCCGCCATAGCATATATAAGAAAAATAGGTGTAAAAAAATAAATGTTTTATATAGAGGTTAGTCACCGCAAGAAACGGGCAAAAAACCAATAAACAACAAGGATGAGCACTGAGCCGGTTCAGCTTAATTGTTCTATGTAACAAAGCGCTGATTTATTACCAGGCAGGATTAGGGGTAAAATTCACGTGGGTGCTCTGGATCTTTTTGTCCTAAGCATTAGCAAGGGATAGAAAGAGAAAAGCCCCGAATCGATGTAAATCAACCCGAGGCCACTCTTATGCATGAACACCATAAAGGTAGCCTCTTACCCGCCGAAAGGCAAGGACAAGGAGGCTATCATGCCGCAAAAGTTAGTAGTAATGACCCTGGTTATTCTCTGTATCACCGTACTGGTGTTTACCTGGATGACCAGGAAAAGACTCTGTGAGATCCGCATTCGTAGCGGAGAAACGGAGGTTGCGGCCATGATGGCTTACGAATCCGTAAGGTAAGGCAACCCAACGGCGGGGCTTGCCCCGCCTGTTGGTTGTTTGAGCAGAGATCCATGAGCACCCCTTCCATCAAAAAAGAAGACTTACCCCGCCTTTAACTACCGCTATCCCCTTCCCAATGGCCACTTATTATCGACGACGTTCCACCTTTAAGGGAAAGTTATAGCGTAAGTCACTACCATACCAAGGGCATTAGTTCGTTTTTCAATATATATCTTGTTATTAAACTCATAGTTACCCACGGGATGACATACTCTAATACTTATGCCTAAATCTGCATCATTAACTTCTGCCCCAGCGCAGCTGCTGCGACTCCCGTAGGCATAGGAATACGTCGTAGTATATGAAGATGTTTTACCGGGGAGATAGTAAGTGGCCGTTATTAATAACATGATAGCGACAAGCGCCGTTACGATGCTGATAGCGGCATACAGCTTGATATAATCAACAAATTTACTGCTGTTAAACACCCCACGTCTGATAATCAAAAGTGAGATAAGTAAAGCCAGTACCAGCGCCGTCACAAGCATATAACGCACACTTGTACGATTCAGAAAGGTTTGACGATAGATCTCACCATGCCATAGCATCATCCCGAAAACGAATCCCAAAAATAATATCGTCACGCTAAAAAGATAAGGATAAGAGTATTTTTTCATCGCCAATGTCCTTCTGGCTGGCTTCATGAAGCTAATTTTTTGTACTAACGGATATAAACTTAATACCGAACTCATGTCAATAACGGTGACTAGCTCAGAAAAGTGCATAAAAAAAGGGAGGCCTAAGCCTCCCCATTAACTCCCCTACCTGAATCAGTGGTTACGGATGTATTCATCCATATCGGTTTTCAGGTTGTCGGATTTGGTACCAAAGATCGCCTGAACGCCTGAGCCAGCCACAACCACACCGGCAGCACCCAGTTTCTTCAGACCAGCCTGGTCAACCTTGGATACGTCGGCCACGCTAACGCGCAGACGGGTAATACAGGCATCCAGGTTGGTGATGTTCTCTTTACCGCCGAATGCCTGAACCAGCGCAGCAGACATTTCAGAGCCACCCTGAGCCACCTGCTCGGAAGCATTGTCTTCACGGCCAGGGGTTTTCAGATCCAGTTTGGCAATCAGCACGCGGAAGATGGTGTAGTACACCAGACCGTAGATGACACCAACGATTGGGAACAGCCAGATTTTGCTGCTGTTGCCGCTCAGTACGATGAAGTCGATCAGACCGTGTGAGAAGCTGGTACCGTCGCGCATACCCAACAGAATACAGATTGGGAACGCCAGACCGGCCAGGATCGCATGGATTACGTACAGGATCGGCGCAACGAACATGAAGGAGAACTCGATCGGCTCGGTAATACCGGTCAGGAACGAGGTCAGTGCAGCGGAGATCATGATACCGCCGACTTTGGCACGGTTTTCCGGCTTGGCTGAGTGCCAGATGGCAATCGCGGCAGCAGGCAGACCATACATTTTGAACAGGAAGCCACCAGACAGCATACCCGCAGTTGGGTCACCCGCCATGTAACGCGGAATGTCGCCGTGGAACACTTGACCGGCCGCATTGGTATATTCACCAATCTGCATTTGGAACGGAACGTTCCAGATGTGGTGCAGACCAAACGGTACCAGCGCACGCTCAACAAAACCGTAGATACCGAATGCCACTACTGGGTTCTGATAAGCCGCCCATTCGGAGAAGGTCTGGATAGCCGTACCGATTGGCGGCCAGATGAAGGAGAGGATCACACCCAGAATGATAGCGGCCAGACCAGAGATGATCGGCACAAAACGCTTACCGGCAAAGAAGCCCAGGTATTCTGGCAGTTGAATACGGAAGAAGCGGTTAAACATGTAGGCAGCAATGGCACCGGAGATAATCCCCCCGAGTACACCGGTATCCGCCAGATGTTTGGCCGCAATCTCTTCGGCTGGCAAATGCAGCACCAGTGGCGCAACCACGGCCATGGTTTTCACCATGATACCGTAAGCCACTACCGCGGCCAATGCAGAAACGCCGTCGTTGTTAGTGAAGCCCAGGGCAACACCGATAGCGAAGATCAACGGCATATTGGCGAATACGGAACCGCCGGCTTCCGCCATCACGTGTGAGACTACCAGCGGTAGCCAGCTAAAGTTGGCGGAACCGACGCCCAGCAGGATACCTGCGATAGGCAATACGGAAACCGGCAGCATCAGCGATTTACCTACTTTTTGCAGGTTGGCAAATGCGTTCTTGAACATAGTTGAGTGTGCTCCTGAGTAATAGTGCTTTGCTACTTCTCGCGAATTTTCGCGTTGCAGAGGGGGGAGAAAAAACCCCTGCATTTTCAGGGTGTCTGAGCACCCCTTTAATTTTTACGCAGAGTAAAATAAATACCCTGAACAATGTTTGATGGCAGTCACGTTTCGATGAATCTGACCGGCCATTTTTCAAAAATCGTCTACTTTTTGTGAAGAAAGATGAAAATTTGCCCGGCAGCTCCCCTTAAACGGGTGGGAACATTACCCGTTTCGAGGATTAATTACGAGCTTAAAAAGAATTAGATTATCGCCAGCGTTTCGCTAAGCCTAGACGAAGGATCAGAGTTCGATGTGAAACAAACGTGAAAAGTTGGCAGTGGTCGCCTGCGCCAGGTTTTCCAGGCTGACGCCCTTCAATACGGCCAGGTATTCTGCGACGTCACGCACATAGGCGGGTTGGTTTTCTTTGCCGCGATGAGGTACCGGCGCCAGGTATGGCGAGTCGGTTTCCACCAGCATGCGATCCAATGGCACATAGCGGGCTACCTCGCGCAGCGGCTCGGCGTTACGGAAAGTGACAATGCCGGAGAACGAGATATAGAAGCCCAGATCGAGCAAGGCTTTCGCCGTTGGCAAATCTTCGGTGAAGCAATGCAGCACGCCGCCGCAATCCTGTGCGTTCTCTTCACGCAGAATGGCCAACGTATCGTCACGCGCGTCACGCGTATGCACAATCACCGGCTTGTTGAGATCCCGGCCAATACGAATATGTTGGCGGAACGACTCTTGCTGTAATGGGATATTGTCTTTCTGATAAAAGTAATCCAGCCCGGTTTCCCCCAGGGCAACCACCTGCTCTGCCGCTGCCAGACTGCGCAGTTCGGCATAATCGTAGCCCCCCTCCAGATTCAACGGATGAACGCCACAGGAGAAGGCAACATCGTTACGTTGACCGATCAGCTGGGTCATCGCCTGGTAACCCGGCAGCGTGGTGGCAACCGCCAGTACAAAGCCCACATCCTGCGCTTTGGCTTTGACCAGAGCATCGTCCACGCTGTGGTGCAAGGTGGCGAAGTCCAGGCTGTCGAGGTGGCAGTGAGAATCTACTAATAACATGATAATTAACTCTTTTACAACGAATGAGGGGATGAGTAACCGGTAGCGCCGAGCATCTGCTCCCAACCGAGTAACTGTTCTGTCAGCAACAGCTCGCGATTAACGCCGACCACGCTGAGTAACTGATGGCGGCAGTTAAGCCACTGCTGCATGATTTGCTGGAGCGAAACGCTGCTCAAACGGCTGGCCAACTGCTGGACCAGCGGCAATTGATCCTGGTTCAGAGCATAGTTCGCGGCACCCTGCTGGTATTTCATAGCATCCATCAGTAGCGCGCATAACCAGTGTAGCCGGTCCGCCACGTCGTCATGGTTCAGTGCCGGCAACAGGGCCAACATATCGCACTGCGGCAAAGCGGCGCTCAAGGCGTTACACAGTGCGGCCCGCTGTTGCCAGCGATTCGGTTGCAGCAACTGTTCGGCAGCGAGTGGAGCACCGTCATGCAAGCGTAATGCGGTCAGACGATCGACCGGATTGCCCACACCCTGGCGGTTAAGCCATTGCAGACTAAGCTGTTCATCTGGGCTGGCCAGATGCCAGTAGAAACAGCGGCTACGCAGCGTCGCCAACAGGCGTGAGGGCTCACGGCAGCCTAGCAGGAAGTAGGTATTGGCCGGAGGCTCTTCCAGGGTTTTCAGCAAGGCGTTGGCGGCGGCCTCGGTCAACAGTTCTGCCTGCGATAGCCACACCACCTTGGCTCCCCCCTGCTGGGCATGGGAATAGAGGACCTCAATCACTTGGCGGATCGGTTCGATACCCAAGCTACTTTTGCCCTTTTCCGGAGCCAGTACGTGGTAGTCCGGATGGTTGCCTGCCAGCATCAACCGGCAGCTGTGGCACTCACCGCAGCTCTTTTCACCATTGCGCTTTTGGCAGATCAGCCAACGGCTCAGGGCATAGAGTAGCTCAGCATCGCCGTTGCCCACCGCCGCATGCAGCAGTAATGCGTGATGGCCACGCCCAGCCGCATACTGCCCCACCAAATGACGATAGGGAGCGTTAAGCCACGGGTACCAGTTCATTACGCTCCTTCCTGCTGTTGCAGCCACTGTACAACCACCTGGCGAATATCGGCAGTGACCTGTTCCAGCGTTTGTGCCGCATCTATGGTAACGATGCTCGCATCCTGAGCCGCCAGTTCAAGATAGCGCGCGCGGGTACGTTCAAAGAACGGCAGCGCTTCTTGCTCAATACGGTCCAACTCTCCGCGCGCGCGTGCCCTTTGCAGGCCCACCGACGGCGGTAAGTCGAGATAAAGGGTCAGGTCGGGGCGGAAGTCACCCAATACCGTATCACGCAGCGAACTCATCAAGTGTGGGTCGATTCCCCGGCCCCCGCCCTGATAGGCTTGTGCGGAAAGATCGTGACGATCGCCTACCACCCAGGCTCCCCGCGCCAACGCAGGTTGGATCACGGTTTCCACCAGTTGCACCCGCGCGGCATATATCATCAGCAGCTCCGCCTTGATGGTCGGCAAATCGCCATCTGAGCCGCATTTAAACAGCTCGCGCAGCTTCTCCGCCAGTGGCGTACCGCCCGGTTCACGGGTAAACACAATGTCGTTAATACCCTGCTCGTTAAGCACGTTGACCACTGTATTGCGCGCGGTGGTTTTACCCGCGCCTTCCAACCCTTCAATCACTACAAAGTTACTTTTCATTCTTTTCCTTTTGTACCTGCCGATAGACACGCACCGCAGCATTATGGCTTGCCAGGTTGGTGGTGAACGTATGGCCACCCTTTCCGTCGGCAACAAAGTACAAATAATCGGTTCTAGCCGGATTGGCGGCAGCTTCCAATGAAGCACGGCTCGGCATGGCGATCGGCGTTGGCGGTAGGCCGCTGATCACATAGGTGTTATAGGGAGTTGCCGTCTCCAGATCCTTACGGGTGATGTTACCGGTATAACTGTCGCCCATGCCGTAGATCACGGTAGGATCGGTTTGCAAACGCATGCCCAAACGCAGGCGATTGATAAACACCGAAGCGACCTTGGTGCGCTCCTCCGCTACGGCAGTCTCTTTCTCAACGATCGAAGCCATCGTCAGTAACTCTTCCGGCGTTTTGTATGGCAAGCTGGTGTCTCGCGCATGCCAAACGTCCTGCAATGCCTTGTACATCCGCAACTGCGAGCGCTTTAACAATGCCTGATCGGTGGTTCCCGCCGTATAGAGATAGGTATCTGGATACAAACGACCTTCCAGCACGCCACCTTCCGGTAGCCCCAGCGCCTTGGCGATTTCCGCCTCGCTTTTACCTGCCAGGGTATGTTTGACATATTTCGACTCTTGCAGCACCTGCAACCAATCTTTCAGACGCGAACCCTCGATAAAGCGTGCGCTGAACTGGGCTTCTTTGCCGCTTGCCAACAGTTTCAGCATCTGGCGCACCGTCATCCCCGGGGTTAAACGGTAGGTACCCGCCTTGAATTCGGCCAGTTCCGGCTCCAGGCGCAGTAACCACGGGAACCAGCGGCCATTGTGGATCAGCTTGTCGCGTACCAGCAGCCCTTCCAGCGCCACACGGCCAGTGCCTGCGGGCAGTTTGAAGTAGGTTTCCTGCCCAATCGCCAGCGGAGTCTCGGCAAAGCGTTCAATCCGCTGATGCCCCCAATACAGCGAAGCCAACGCCAGGAGCAGCAGCAGTACAACAATCTTGAGCTTTTTTCTCTTCATCGATCAGCCATCATTAACAGTGTGGTCGCAAAAAATCATACAGTTGGCGCGAAGGGTAGCGCCATGATTGTGCCCTATTCACCGGCAGCAACGGCATCAGCGCGTTGCATATCAGCACTTCCTCCGCATCGGCCAGCGTCTCTAGCGGTTCACTGACGTAATGCAGTAGATACTCGCTGCCCGCCAGAAGTTCAATCACGCGGCGGCGCATCACACCGGCGACACCGGCCTGATCCAGATTTGGCGTAAAGACGTTTTTTCCTTTGCGCCAGAACAAATTAGCCGCACAGCATTCCACCAGCATACCCGCAGTGTCAAGCACCAGCGCCTCATCGGCATCGGCCTGGTCAAGATGTGCGCGGATCAATACCTGCTCCAGGCGGTTAAGGTGTTTCAGGCCTGCCAGCAGTGGATTACGCGCCACCTTAACCGGGCTGAGCGTCAGGCTGATCCCTTCTTCACGCCATGACTGGTAGTGCATGGGATAGGCGCTGCGCGAAACGATCCGTGTAGGAGCAGCACAGCCGTGCGGGCTGTAACCTCGTCCGCCGCTGCCTCTGGTCAGTATCGCTTTGACCACGCCCAGGGAGAGAGAGCTTGCCGCATGGCGCATCTCAAGTTCCAATGCCGCCCAGTCCACCGCTGGCAATAGCAATCTCTGCGCCGCCTGCTGCATCCGATCAAGATGCCAGGGGAAAAGATCGATGTTGCCATCCACTACTCTGGCAGTAGTAAAGCAGCCGTCGCCAAACTGCAAACCGCGATCGCTGGGTGCCAGGGCGTCATGTTGTTGTCCGTTGATCCAGTACATGCGTTTCCTCACTGTGTTATCACTACAGCATAACAGGCGCCTACTACGATAGAACGGCCTGGCACCATAAAAAAAGCCCGGTCAGAGTGCACCGGGCCTTTATCAGCTTGAGTTGGCTAGAACTATACCCGACGGAAAATCAGCGAACCGTTGGTGCCACCGAAGCCGAAGGAGTTACACAGCGTGAACTCCATATCTTTGGTCTGGCGCGCTTCGTGTGGTACGAAGTCCAGATCGCAACCTTCATCCGGATTATCCAGATTGATGGTAGGTGGAACCGCCTGATCGCGCAGAGCCAACACGGTAAAGATCGACTCAATCGCCCCAGCGGCACCCAGCAGGTGGCCGGTCATCGATTTGGTGGAGCTGACCATTACCCGGTTGGCATCGCTGCCAAATACGGATTTCACTGCTTGGGTTTCGGCTTTATCACCGGCCGGCGTCGAGGTGCCATGCGCGTTGATATAACCAATCTGTGACGTTGTCACACCCGCATCACGCAACGCGTTTTCCATCGCCAAGGCGGCACCAGCACCGTTTTCCGGTGGCGATGTCATGTGGTAGGCATCGCTGCTCATACCAAACCCGACAATTTCGGCGTAAATTTTCGCACCGCGTTGTTTTGCGTGTTCGTACTCTTCCAGCACCATCATCCCCGCACCATCGCCCAGCACAAAACCATCACGGTCTTTATCCCAAGGGCGGCTTGCGGCCTGTGGGTTGTCATTGCGGGTTGAGAGCGCACGAGCCGCCCCAAAGCCGCCGACACCCAGAGGGGTACTGGCTTTTTCTGCGCCACCGGCCAGCATCACATCGGCATCATTGTAAGCAATGATACGTGCAGCATGGCCAATGTTATGGACACCTGAGGTACAGGCGGTAGCGATGGAAATACTTGGGCCACGCATGCCGTACATAATGGTCAGGTGACCGGCAATCATGTTCACAATGGTCGAGGGCACAAAAAACGGACTGATTTTCCGTGGGCCACCGTTAACCAGTGAGCTATGGTTTTCTTCAATCAACCCCAGGCCGCCGATACCAGAGCCGATAGCGGCACCAATACGATTGGCGTTCGCCTCGTTGATATCCAGCCCCGCATCCTGCATGGCTTGCATGCCGGCGACGATGCCGTATTGAATGAAGGCATCCATCTTGCGCGCATCTTTGCGCGAGATGAAATCTTCACAGTTAAAATTCTTTACCAAGCCAGCAAAACGGGTTGCATAGGCAGTAGTATCGAAATGGTCGATCAGGCTGATGCCACTCTGACCGGCAAGAAGAGCATTCCATGTGGACTCTACCGTATTGCCGACAGGAGACAACATGCCCAGTCCGGTCACAACTACTCGACGCTTAGACACGTTTGTCCTCCAAGGAGGGAAAATATGACGCTAGGGATAGAAAAAACTTAGGCGGTCGAGTGACCGCCTAGATATGTTCGCTTACTGCTGGCTAGCGTTGATGAAATCAATAGCTGCTTGCACAGTAGTGATTTTCTCTGCTTCTTCGTCTGGAATTTCGGTGTCGAATTCTTCTTCCAGAGCCATTACCAGCTCAACGGTGTCAAGAGAATCAGCGCCCAGGTCTTCAACGAAAGAAGCGTTGTTCAATACTTCTTCCTGCTTAACACCCAGTTGCTCAACAATGATTTTCTTAACGCGTTCTTCGATAGTGCTCATACTCTTAAATTTCCTATCAAAACTCGCTTTCGCGATGGTTTTCGTAGTGTATAAAATGTTGAAAAAGATGCAACTAAATCCCGGCTGGTCAAACCACGATTTTACGCTATTTTGCGGTTTTTACCTCAAATAACGCAAATAGTTTTCGCATTTTTTAAATCATATACATGCCGCCATTGACATGTAACGTTTCACCGGTGATGTAGCTGGCCTCGTCAGAGGCTAAAAATGCAACAGCGCTGGCGATTTCTTTAGCTTCCCCAAGCCGGCTAGCCGGAACCTGAGTCAAAATGCCTGCGCGTTGATCTTCTGTCAACGCCCGTGTCATGTCCGTCTCAATAAAGCCAGGAGCCACGACGTTGACCGTAATGCCACGTGAAGCGATCTCACGTGCCAAAGACTTACTAAAACCAATCAGACCGGCTTTAGCCGCCGCGTAGTTAGCCTGCCCTGCATTCCCCATGGTACCAACAACGGAACCGATAGAGATGATACGGCCAAACCGCTTTTTCATCATAGCTCGCATTACCGCTTTTGACAGACGGAATACGGAAGTCAGATTGGTGTCCAGGATATCCTGCCACTCCTCATCCTTCATTCGCATCAGCAGGTTATCACGCGTAATCCCGGCATTATTCACTAAAATGTCGATTTCGCCAAATTCCGCACGAATCGAGGTCAAAACGTTGTCGATAGATTGAGCATCAACCACGTTCAGCATATAGCCTTTGCCGTTCTCACCCAGATAGCTGCTGATGGCTTCAGCACCGCTCTCGCTGGTAGCGGTGCCGATAACCTTGGCGCCACGTGCAACAAACAACTCTGCAATAGCCCGGCCAATACCGCGGCTTGCGCCGGTGACCAGGACAATTTTCCCTTCGAAGCTCATGGTTATCCTCTTTTACTGTTCCAACGCCGCAGACAGGCTGGCAGTATCGTTAACCGCTGCCGCCGTCAAAGTGTCGACAATGCGTTTGGTCAGGCCGGTCAGTACTTTGCCTGGGCCCACTTCCAACAGCAGAGTCACACCCTCTGCCGCCATAAATTCTACGCTTTCCGTCCAGCGCACCGGGCTGTACAGCTGGCGAACCAACGCACTGCGGATAGCTTCTGGCGCGGTTTCTGCGCGGACATCAACGTTATTGACTACCGGAACCAGCGGCGCGTTGAAGGTGATGTCTTGCAACGCTACAGCCAGCTTATCGGCAGCCGGTTTCATCAGTGCGCAGTGCGAAGGCACGCTCACCGGCAACGGCAGTGCACGTTTGGCACCGGCCGCCTTGCAAGCTGCGCCTGCACGCTCAACCGCTTCTTTGTTGCCCGCGATAACGACCTGCCCCGGAGAGTTGAAGTTCACCGGTGAAACTACCTGGCCTTGAGCAGACTCCTCACAGGCTTTGGCAATCGAGGCATTATCCAGACCGATGATGGCGTACATGGCACCGGTACCTTCTGGTACCGCTTCCTGCATCAGCTTGCCGCGCAACTCTACCAAACGGATAGCCGCAGCAAAATCCAGCACACCGGCACACACCAGCGCCGAATATTCACCTAGGCTGTGGCCGGCCATCATCACCGGCATGTTACCGCCCTGCTGCTGCCAGACACGGAAGATGGCAACGGAGGCCGCCAACAACGCTGGCTGTGTCTGCCAGGTTTTATTCAGCTCTTCTGCCGGGCCAGTCTGCACCAACTGCCACAGATCGTAACCCAAAGCCGCTGAAGCGTCGCTAAAAGTTTGTTCCACAATGGGAAACTGTGCGGCCAAATCGGCCAACATGCCAACGGTTTGTGAACCCTGGCCTGGAAAAACAAAAGCAGTTTGCGTCATTTTTTTATTCCTGTTGAATCAAAAACGAACCAGCGCCGAGCCCCAGGTAAAGCCACCGCCGAATGCTTCCAGCAACACCAGCTGACCACGCTGGATGCGCCCGTCGCGTACGGCTTCGTCGAGCGCCGCAGGTACCGAGGCGGCAGAAGTGTTTCCGTGACGATCGAGCGTCACCACCACTTTCTCCATCCCCATACCCAGTTTTTTTGCCGTTGCGCTGATGATGCGCAGGTTGGCCTGGTGCGGAACCAGCCAATCCAGTTCGCTGCGGTCAAGATCGTTGGCCTTCAGCGTTTCATCAACGATATGTGCCAGTTCGGTGACTGCCACTTTAAACACTTCGTTGCCCGCCATGGTGACGTAGGCAGGCTGATCCGGGTTCTGACGATCTTTATTCGGCAGCGCCAGCAGATTGCCATAGCGGCCATCCGCATGCAGATGGGTAGAGATAATGCCCTGGTCCTCAGAAGCCCCCAGCACTACCGCGCCCGCACCGTCGCCAAACAGGATGATCGTGCCGCGATCTTCAGGATCGAGCGTGCGCGACAACGCATCTGAACCAATCACCAGCGCATGTTTTACCGCGCCGTTCTTGACGTACTGATCGGCCACGCTCAAGGCGTAGGTAAAACCAGCACAGGCCGCCGCGATGTCAAACGCCGCGCAGTCCTGAATGCCCAGCATCTGCTGCACCTGGCAGGCAGAACTTGGGAACGCATGGCTTGAGGTGGTGGTCGCCACCACGATCAGGCCGATATCTTCTTTAGCCACACCTGCCATTTCCAGCGCGTGAGACGCAGCGTGGAAGCTCATGGTTGCCACGGTTTCATCCGGGGCAGCGATACGACGTTCACGAATACCGGTGCGAGTCACGATCCACTCGTCAGACGTATCCACCATTTTTTCTAAGTCAGCGTTGGTGCGCACTTGTGCGGGTAAGTAACTCCCCGTACCGAGAATCTTTGTATACATGAACGATCAGTCACTCTTGGGTAATACAGCTTCAAGGCGCGCAGCAATCCTGTCCGGAACTTGCCGCTGCACCGCCTGTACAGCCTGTTCGATTGCCACCGCAAACGCGTTTTGGTTTGCAGCGCCGTGGCTCTTAATCACGGTTCCCCGCAATCCTAACAGACATGCACCATTATACTGGTCGGGGTTCAGATGACCAAAACGCCTTGCCACCCTTTTTTGTAACCAACGACCCAACAATTTTAACCACCACGCCTGTTTTCCTCCTTCGGAGGATGACTTGAGTAGCGACAAGAACAGTCTTATCACACCTTCCATGGTTTTCAGAGTGACGTTGCCGACAAAGCCGTCGCAGACCATCACATCAGTTTTGCCGGTGAGCAGGTCGTTGCCTTCCAGATAACCAATATAGTTGATTGCCTGAGTTTTTTTAAGTACGGCGGAGGCTTCGCGGATATTATCCAGTCCTTTGGTTTCTTCTTCGCCGATATTGAGCAGCGCCACACGTGGCTGCGCGATACCCAATACCTCTTCCGCCATCACTGCTCCCATGACCGCGAACTGCACCAGCATCGTGCTATCGCACTCTACGTTGGCCCCCAGATCCAGCACCACGGTTTTACCGCGCTGTTGGTTGGGTATCACGGTCATCAACGCCGGGCGTTCAATGCCGTCCAACGGTTTGATCAGCAGCTTGGCCAGCCCCATCAGCGCCCCGGTATTCCCTGCACTGACACAAGCCTGCGCCTCACCGCTTTTAATCAACTCCAGCGCAATACGCATAGAGGTACCTCGGCTGGCCCGGATCGCTTGTGAAGGCTTGGCGTCACCGGCAATAACCGATTCGGCAGGTACGACTTGCAAGCGTTCCAGGACAGACGGATCGGCTTTGGCAAGTAACGGGGAGATGACGTCGGGATCGCCGACTAACAGGAGATGAAGCTGTAAATTAGAGGCCAGTGCCTGCAATGAAGCAGGCACTGTGACGCAGGGACCGAAATCCCCGCCCATTGCATCTAACGCCAGGGTTAGACGAGTCAAAGTATCGCTGACTTAGCCGATAACCTTGCGACCGCGGTAGAAACCGTCGGCAGTGATGTGGTGACGACGATGAGTTTCACCGGAAGTCGCATCTACAGACAAGGTGGTGGTGGTCAGGGCATCGTGTGAACGACGCATGCCACGTTTGGAACGGGTTGGTTTATTTTGTTGTACGGCCATGGACCTTACTCCTCGATTACTTACGCTTTAAACTGGCTAATACGGCAAATGGATTTGGTTTCTCCGCCTCAGGAGGCAGTTTGCCAAACACCATGTCCGCTTCGGACACTTCACAGTGTTCAGATTCATGTACCGGAACGACAGGCAGTGAAAGAATAATTTCATCTTCAATCATTGCCAACAGATCGACTTCGCCAAACTCGTCAACTTCGATCGGTTCGTACGCTTCCGGTAATGCCTCAGCCTGCTCATCATTGACGACCGGGCTAAAACAATATGTTGTGTGGACTTGATGTGCAAACGGGACACCACAGCGTTGGCACATCAGCGTTACCGCGACGTCCGCATGCCCTGTTATCACCGCGAGGCGCTGGTTATCAATATCAAACGACAACTGCACTTCGACATCACTGTCCACACTGACCACAGAGTCGGCAACACGTGTAACCAGCTCAGGCGCATAGGAACCAACATAGTCCAGGCGTTTCTGAGCGGTACGTACCGCATCAATGGTCAAGGGTAATTTTACCTTTTGCATAGGGCGCGCATATTAACTTTGTAACGTCATAGAGTCAAAGAAAAAGGCCCTAAAACGGCACCTTTCACCAATATTCGCTTCCAGAGCGGCCGACAGTTTAAGATGACCGACATATTTACGCTACGGTTTGTGGAAAAAATTATGCAAAGACTCTTACTCGCTTCAACGTCAATCTACCGCCAGCAGCTGTTGGAGAAGCTGCACCTGCCCTTTATTTGTGCAGCACCGCAAACCGATGAAACACCGCTGCCCGGGGAAAGTGCCGAGGCTTTGGTGCTGCGCCTGGCGGCGGCCAAGGCTCAGGCGCTGGCTATGGCCTACCCAGATTATCTGATTATCGGTTCCGATCAGGTCTGCGTGATCGCCGGAGAAATCACCGGTAAGCCCCATAGCGAAGAGAACGCCCGCCAGCAGCTACGTAAGGCCAGCGGCCAGCAGGTGACCTTCTATACCGGTTTGGCGCTCTATAATAGCCGTAGCCAACGACTACAGGTGATATGTGAACCTTTCCACGTTCATTTCCGTACCTTGAGCGAAGTGGAGATCGAAACCTACGTGCACCTTGAGCAGCCGCTCTATTGTGCCGGTAGCTTCAAGAGTGAAGGTTTGGGGATTGCGCTGTTTGAAAAGCTGGAGGGCCGCGACCCGAATGCGCTGATCGGCCTGCCGCTGATCGCATTGTTGGAAATGTTGCGGGCTGAAGGGATCAACCCGCTGGTATAAGTGGGCGCGGCATGCTGCGCCCCTACGAGCGAATATGTTCGGCCCTAACAAATTCCACAACTGCTCACTATGTCGGGGTTTATTTTTTTGCTGCGGCGGTCCGTTGGCGCAATACCTGCAGGCAATGACGCAGTTCGTCATCCATCGGCGCTTCGATGCGCATCGTTTCGCCGGTAGCAGGATGTTCAAAGCGCAGCGCCGCCGCATGCAGGAACAGGCGCTTCAGGCCGGTGCCCGCCAATTGGCGATCGAACTCCCGGTCACCATAACGATCGTCAAAGGCGATCGGATGCCCGGCATGCAAGGTATGCACGCGAATCTGGTGGGTACGCCCAGTGATCGGGCTGGCCTTCACCAGCGTGGCATGTTCAAAGCGCTCTTCGATCTTGAAGCGGGTCTCCGAAGGTTTGCCTTCGCTGTTGACGCGAACAATGCGCTCCCCGCTCTGCAAAATATTCTTCAGCAACGGTGCCTGCACCGCTTTACAGTGCGACTGCCACTCGCCGCGTACCAACGCCATATAATCCTTCTGCATCCCCTTGAGGCGCAGTTGCTCGTGCAGCGAACGCAGCGCCGAACGCTTCTTGGCCACCATCAAGACGCCGGAGGTATCGCGATCCAGACGGTGCACCAGCTCCAGAAAACGTGCTTCCGGACGTAATGCCCGCAATCCTTCGATCACACCAAAACTCAGGCCGCTACCGCCGTGCACCGCCGTTCCAGAAGGTTTGTTCAGCAGCAGCAGGTGATCGTCCTCATAAAGGATGCAATCCGCCAGGGCAGCAACTTTATCCAGCTTGGCGGAAACCGGCGCATCTTCACGCTCGGCGACCCGAACCGGAGGAATGCGCACCACGTCGCCCGCGGCCAGTTTATATTCAGCCTTGATGCGGCCTTTATTGACCCGCACCTCGCCTTTGCGCACGATGCGATAAATCATGCTCTTCGGCACGCCTTTCAGGCGGGCAAGCAAAAAATTGTCGATTCTCTGACCGGCTTCGTCGTCAGAAATCGTCACTAATTGTACTGCGGGAATGTTCGTTTTCATGGGGCGGGATTCTAAATAGAGCGCGTCAATAGCGCCACCTCTTTTTATGTGCTTAACTGTCTCTCAGACTGTGAAAGAAACGCCAGCGAACAATAAGGCAGCAAGCAAGGTTGATCGTTTGCGGTTTCGATCATAGTTAAGGAAAAGTCACCTTGCTATAAAGGTACTTGCAATGGAATAATGCTGTAACTTTCCGTGCCGATCCCCTTGAAACGAGGAGAATTGCGGAATTATACAGTTTGTCTGGTTGCACAAAAACGCAGCAATGGCGTAAGACGTAATGTGAAATCAAACAATTAGCGGGCTGCGGGTTGCAGCTTGGCCGGCAAATGGAATCAGATCTGTCATCATAAATCAGAGGCTATTCCCTGAGTCAAAAGCGCTGTGTTTCACAAAGAAATACAGGCTTACCGAGATAATGCGCCCCTATGCAGGCGACAACCGTGAGGTTGACGGCTTTGCGAGAAGACACGGGGTTTTCGGTTTTAACCTGGCCATGAGGTTATTTTGCCCGCAGCTTTGTCGATAATGTAAAAAAAACGAGTAAGTTAAGATGAAAAGAATGTTGATTAACGCAACTCAGCAGGAAGAGTTGCGTGTTGCCCTTGTAGATGGACAGCGGCTGTACGATCTGGATATTGAAAGCCCTGGCCATGAGCAGAAAAAAGCGAATATTTACAAAGGCAAAATCACTCGAATTGAACCTAGTCTTGAGGCCGCGTTCGTTGATTACGGCGCTGAAAGACATGGTTTCCTCCCGCTAAAAGAAATCGCTCGCGAATACTTCCCAAGCAATTACTCTTCCCATGGTCGCCCAAACATCAAAGATGTGCTGCGTGAAGGCCAGGAAGTCATCGTTCAGGTTGATAAAGAAGAACGGGGTAATAAAGGCGCTGCCTTGACCACCTTCATCAGCTTGGCCGGTAGCTATCTGGTTTTGATGCCGAACAATCCGCGTGCCGGTGGTATTTCCCGCCGCATCGAAGGTGACGACCGTACCGAACTGAAAGAAGCGCTCTCCTCGCTGCAATTGCCAGACGGCATGGGACTGATTGTCCGCACCGCTGGCGTTGGCAAATCTGCCGATGCTCTGCAATGGGACCTGTCATTCCGCCTCAAGCACTGGGAAGCGATTAAAAAAGCCGCCGAAGGCCGCCCTGCTCCGTTCCTGATCCACCAGGAAAGCAACGTTATCGTGCGAGCATTCCGCGACTACCTGCGCCCGGACATCGGCGAAATCCTGATCGACAACCCGAAGGTACTCGATCTGGCCAAAGAGCACATCGCTGCCCTGGGCCGCCCGGATTTCAGCAGCAAGATCAAATTGTACAGTGGCGAAATCCCGCTGTTCAGCCATTACCAGATCGAATCGCAGATCGAGTCCGCGTTCCAACGTGAAGTGCGTCTGCCTTCCGGTGGTTCCATCGTGATCGACACCACCGAAGCCTTGACCGCTATCGATATCAACTCCGCGCGTGCAACCCGCGGTGGCGACATCGAAGAAACCGCATTCAATACCAACCTGGAAGCCGCAGATGAAATTGCTCGCCAATTGCGCCTGCGCGACCTGGGTGGCCTGATCGTTATCGACTTTATCGATATGACCCCGGTTCGTCACCAGCGTGAAGTGGAAAACCGTCTGCGCGATGCCGTCCGCCAGGACCGTGCCCGCATTCAGATTGGCCGTATTTCTCGCTTCGGCCTGTTGGAAATGTCCCGTCAGCGCCTCAGCCCGTCACTGGGTGAATCTAGCCACCACGTGTGCCCACGCTGTACCGGTACCGGCACCATCCGTGATAACGAATCGCTGGCGCTGTCTATTCTGCGCCTGATCGAAGAAGAAGCGCTGAAAGAGAACACCAAAGAAGTTCACGCCATCGTACCGGTTCAGGTTGCTTCCTACCTGCTGAACGAAAAACGTGATTCTGTCAGCGCGATCGAGAAGCGCCAGGGTGGCGTGAAAGCGATCATCGTGCCAAACGATCAGATGCAGACTCCGCATTACTCCGTGCTGCGCGTACGCAAAGGTGAAGAAACACCAACCCTGAGCTACCTGCTGCCGAAGCTGCATGAAGAAGAAATGGCCCAGCCGCAGGATGATGCGCCAGTTGAGCGCAAACGCGAGCAACCAGCTCTGGCTTCCTTCTCTCTGTCACAGGATGCTCCACCGCAGGAAGAAGAACCTGTGGTTAGCAAACCAGCCGTTGCCGCCAAACCGGCAGTTTCCTCAGCCCCTGCTGCTGAAGCCAAGCCTGGCCTGTTAAGCCGTCTGTTCGGTGGCTTGAAGTCACTGTTCGCCGGTGAAGAAACGCCAGTGGTTGAAGCTAAACCGGCCGTAGCCGAGAAAACGGAAGACAGCGACAACCGTCGTCAAGATCGTCGTGGCCAACGTCGCCAGGGTTCTGGCCGTAAAGGTGAACGTGGCGAGCGTAAAGAACGTGGCGAAGGGCGTGACAACCGTGAACGTGGCGATCGTGAGCCACGCGAAAATCGCGAGCCGCGTGAACCACGTGAAAACCGTGACGACCAGCGCCGCAACAACCGCCGTAACGCACAGCAACAGACTGCACCAGCGGCTGCCAACACCGAAGTGCAAACTGAAGAAGCGGCCAAGGTACAGCGCGAAGATCAACAACAGCGCCGTGAACAACGTGCCGAGCGTCAACGCCGTCGTCAGGAAGAAAAACGCCAGGCTCCGCAAGACGTCAAAGTGCCAGAAACTGCGGAAGTGGTTGTTGCCAGCCATAGCAATGACGAAGATGAAGACCGTCATCAGCAGCCAACGCAGCGTCGTCAACGCCGTCCACTCGCGCAGAAAGTTCGCGTCCTGTCGGCGGAAGAAGAACTGCATCGCGCCGCTGAAGAGCTGTTAGCGCCTAAGGCGCCGGTCGCCAAGGTTGAAGAAAACCAGGCTCCGGTATTGGCTGAGAGCGTTAAGCTGTTGCCACAGACCATTGCGGCACAGTCTGAAGATGACGCGCAAGCTGACAACCGAGGTAACGGTGAAAACGGCATGCCACGTCGCTCTCGTCGTTCTCCACGCCATCTGCGCGTCAGTGGTCAGCGTCGTCGTCGCTATCGTGACGAGCGTTATCCGAACCAGTCACCAATGCCGTTGGCCGGGGCGTTTGCCTCACCAGAGATGGCTTCAGGCAAGGTTTGGGTCAGCTATCCTGTGGCACAAGCAGCCGTCTACGTTGAACACGAAGAAGCTCAAGCGCCAGTGGCAGTAGAAACCGTAGCCGTTGCTGCTGCACCGGTGGCTGTTGAAACCGCTCCTGTTCAGCCTGTAGTCAACGAAGCGCCAAGCGTAGTTGAAACCGCTCCGGCAGTGACTGAATCGGTGGCAACACCGGTAGTTGAAGCCCAGGTAGAAACTGCACCTGTTGAAACCGTAGCCGTCGCTGCCGAGCCAGCCACTGTTGTGGTAGATGAAACCGTTGTCAGTGAAACAGCTGAGGATGAGACGGTTGCAGATGCAGCGGTACAAGCTGAGCCAGTTATCGCTGAACCCGTGGTGCAAGAGCCTGTAGTTGAAGAAGCCGCAGTGGAAGAAGTTGTAGTGGAAGCCGTTGTGGCAGCCCCTGCAGAGGCTACTGTAACCGCAGAGCCGGAAGTCGTGTCAGCACAGCCAGAGGCTGCTCCAGCCCCTGTGCAGACGGCCCCAGTGGTTGCAGAACCGCAACCGGCGCTCTACAAGCATATCGCTACCGCCCCGATGACCAAAGCACCTGCGCCGGATTATCAGCCGGAAGCCGCGAAGACCAGCGAGTGGCAGCGCCCTTCCTTCAACTTTGACGGAAAAGGTTCTGCTGGCGGCCATGCAGCGGCTAATCAGGCCACTGCTCCAGCCACCAAACCGCAGCCAGTTAACGACTAAGTTAATTCCTGCCATACAAAACCCGCCTAGATGGCGGGTTTTTTTTACCTCTTTTCAGACCCTCCCTAAGTCTGGCCTGAGATAATCGGTACATCCAGGTTACCATGCTCGCGTAAGCCAATTGATTTCAACTTGTCATTAACTAACAGATGCATCCAAAACGTTTTCCGCTTATCCTTTCACCCCGGCGTGAATAACCCTCGTTTATTCGCTTTTATTAAGATTTTTTGACCGCCGGAGCTCTGCACCATGACCGCACAACCCCAAGCCCTGAAAATCCGCCGCCCTGACGACTGGCATATCCATTTGCGTGACGACGACATGCTGAAAACGGTTCTGCCCTATACCAGTCAGGTGTTTGGTCGGGCGATTGTGATGCCGAACCTGGCCCCACCGATCACCACCGTTGCCGCGGCACGTAGCTATCGTGAACGTATTCTGGCAGCCCTCCCTGCAGAACATGACTTCACGCCGTTGATGACCTGCTACCTGACGGATTCACTGGCTGCGGCTGAGCTGGTCAACGGGTTTGAGCAAGGGGTGTTTACCGCTGCCAAGCTCTATCCAGCCAATGCCACCACCAACTCCAGCCACGGTGTGAGCGATGTGGCCGGGATTTATCCCCTGCTTGAGCAGATGCAGAAGATCGGTATGCCGCTGCTGATCCATGGCGAAGTCACCGATGCCAGCGTGGATATCTTCGATCGCGAGGCTCGCTTTATCGAACAGGTGATGGAGCCGGTACGCCGCCAGTTCCCGGAGTTGAAAATCGTATTCGAGCATATCACCACCCGGGAAGCCGCTCAGTACGTGCAGGAAGGCAATCGTTTCCTTGGTGCCACCATTACGCCGCAGCACCTGATGTTTAACCGCAACCACATGCTGGTAGGCGGGATCCGGCCACACCTGTTCTGCCTGCCGATCCTCAAGCGTAACATCCATCAGGAAGCGTTACGCAGCGCCGTTGCCAGCGGTTGTGACCGCTTCTTCCTCGGCACCGACTCGGCACCTCATGCCAAACACCGTAAAGAGACCAGCTGTGGCTGTGCAGGGGTATTCAACGCCCCAAACGCGATGCCCGCCTACGCCACCGTGTTTGAGCAATTAGGCGCGCTGGAGCATCTGGAAGCCTTCAGCTCGCTGAATGGCCCCCGCTTCTACGGCTTGCCGGTGAACCAGGACTTTATCACGCTGCAACGCCTGCCGGTGGCCCAGCCAGAGGAGATCACTTTGGGTAATGAAGCCGTGGTGCCCTTCCTAGCCGGTGAGACCATCAACTGGTCAGTGACCGACTGCTAAATATTTTATTTCTGCTCTTGCCTCCGGCGCTAGTTAACTGTATAAATATCCAGTAGACAGTTCCGGGGGCAATTATGCGTGTTGAAGTCACTATAGATAAAACCAAACCACTGCCGCCGGGGGCAATCGAAGCCCTGACCGGCGAATTCAGTAAACGGGTCAATCGCCAGTTTCCTGACACTACCGTCCAGATCCGTTATGCCGGTGCCAATGGCCTTTCCGTAATGGGCGGTGCCAAAACAGATAAAGACCTGATCGAGGAGATACTCCAGGAAACCTGGGAAAGTGCCGACGATTGGTTCAGTGCAGAATAATTCTGCAATGTAGTTGTTGCCGGGGGTCGCTCTCCGGCTTTTTTGTTTCCGCCGTATTGCCCTTTTCCCTGGAAGAAACAGCACTTGTGGTCTGTAATGATTAGACGACTTATGGTGCAACAAAGGTGTAAACAATGGTTCCGGATAAAGGCAAGCCCGAAGAAGCGATGACCTTTGGCGAGTTGCTGGCCCTGATCGCCGATCAAAAACGGCGGTTGAGCGTGCTCGAGGTCGCTTTCTCTTATTTGTCTTTTGGCTTGAATGACAAAGCCAACCAGTTGCTGATCCACAGCCTGAAACTGGAAGCACAAAATCAGAACCGCGATCCTGAAATGCAAAAGCATTTCGCCCATCTTGCCGCCGAATTAGAAAGTCATGCGCACGTGCAACTTCCTCCTGCATCCGAAGAGTAATATTTGAACTGGCGCAGCATGCAGCGCCCCAACCATTTGCCGATTAATTGCGCAAAAAATATTTATTTGCAATAAACCGCAGGAAAACACCCCACGCCAGATCTCGGATGCGTATACTGTAAAAGCTCACCATGAAGATGAGACGCATTGATCCTCGTTAGTAACTCCAGCTAGTCACTACTTGATAAGGGGTCTTTATGGACAGAAATGATGAAGTAATACAGACACATCCGCTTGTTGGCTGGGATATCAGTACCGTCGATGTTTATGATGCCATGATGATTCGCCTTCATTACCTGTCTTCACTAGACCAAACAGCCGAAGAAGCGCAAGTGGATCGGACTCTTTGGCTAACCACAGACGTTGCCCGCCAATTGATCAATATTTTAGAGGCTGGCATCGCCAAGATAGAATCTACGGATTATTTAGACCTTGATCGAAGAAAACATTAACCCATTCACCCTCAACCGCTAAGGCGTCGGCAAATAACCGGCGCCTTTTCTTTTGTATCGGCCCGCATCGGTTCCTGATGCATTACCGCCGCCAAACTCTTATCATATCCGCCATCAGCGACACATCAAAGAAAGGATATGGCACGTGGAATATGACTTGATCATCGTGGGTAGCGGCTCGGTTGGGGCTGCTGCAGGCTATTATGCGACAGCCGCAGGCCTTAAGGTCTTAATGATCGATAGCGCTTTCCCCCCGCACCGTCAGGGCAGCCACCACGGCGATACCCGCATCATCCGCCATGCCTACGGCGAAGGCGAAAAATATGTGCCTTTTCTGCTGCGTGCCCAGGCACTGTGGAACGGATTAGAGCAGAAAAGCGGCGACAAGCTGTTTCATCCCTGTGGCGTGCTCACACTTGGGCCACAAGACAGTGAATTTGTCACCACAGCACAGCGCAGTGCCAAAAACTTTAACCTTAATACCGAGTTACTGAGCGCCGAACAGATCCAACAACGCTGGCAAGAATTCACTGCGCCAGCAGGTTATGTCGGCCTGTTCGAACCCGATGCAGGAATACTGCGCTCTGAACTGATTGTTGCCAGCTACGTCAAATTGGCCAGAGAAGCGGGCTGCGCCCAACTGTTCAATTGCCCGGTAACCGCCATCGAGCCAATCGAGCAAGGGGTTGAGGTCGTTACTTCAGAGGGGCGCTACCAAGGGCGTAAAGCCGTGGTCTGCGCGGGTACCTGGGTTAAAAATCTGTTACCACAGCTTCCAATTTCACCGGTGCGTAAGGTGTTTTCCTGGTATCAGGCCGATGGCCGTTACAGCGAAAACAACCGTTTTCCGGCTTTCACCGTTGAAGCGCAAGACGGCTGCCACTACTACGGTTTCCCATCCGAGAATGACGGCTTAAAGGTCGGTAAACATGATGGTGGACAACCGATGGAGACAGCAGATCAGCGCAAGCCGTTCGGCTCCCTGGCCAGCGACGGTACCGAAGTATTCGGCTTTCTGCGCCACTTCCTGCCAGGGCTTGGCGTCTGTCTGCACGGTGAAGCCTGTAGCTATGATATGAGCCCGGATGAAGACTTTATCATCGACACCCTGCCTGACTGCCAACGCCTGATGGTGATCACCGGCCTGAGTGGCCACGGCTTTAAATTTGCCAGCGTACTGGGTGAGATAGCCGCGCTGTTTGCGCAAGATAAACCTTCATCCTTGGATATCACGCCCTTCAGCCTGCGGCGTTTCTGACCGTTCAATCCCCTGTTCGCCCCGCTCTGGCCAGCGGCAGGGGAAACCTCCAACAATAAAATCCCACTAATATACTGATATTCCTGAAAAATAGGTTATAGACGGAAATATCTTCCTATAGCCACTGGATTTCCGAATTGATCCCACAACCGGGTAAGGCCTATTTTACATAATTAGGCTCTAGCCCTTTTGTATCTTCAACAAGGACGTCACTATGAAACTACTCGTTGTGGACGAATGCTGTTTCACTCGTATTGGGATCGCCAACCACTTTACTGACAACGTGTTTGCGTCAGTAAACTGCTGCCCAGACATCGACACCGCGCTTCCTCTACTGGCCAGTTTCAAACCCAACCATATTTTGGTGAATCTGTCCAACTACTGCCGCTGCACAACAGACAATCAACTGCTTTCAGCGTTTATCACGGCGGCCTGGCGTGCAACGGTATATATTTATCTGGATGTTCCTTATCCCTACAGTGAAAGCCCGCTGCGTATTGCCAGCAATACTTTTTTATTCAACAAAACCGTGCTACCCATTGCGCTAAAAACGCTAAGTAAAATCCCAAGTGAGCTAATGAAGGATGAAGAGGCTCATTCGCTTTTCAGCCCGCAAGAGTTGACGGTAATGCGCTATTGGATGTCCGAAATGCCGAATTATCGCATCGCCAAGAAATTACAGATCAGCGCCCATACGGTGTACGTACATAAACGCCATATCACCGAGAAAATCAACGTGCGTAACCGGCTGGAATTTTATTCACTGTATAACATACTGCGTTATTTCTATCCGCCAGAACCCACCACCTTTAAGCCGGTGGGTTCGGCTTCGTTAGAACTGCGGGCCGCCGTTTAAGCCTTATTTCGGCGTGATTTCGTTTATCTGGCGTCCATCACCGAGGAGCATGGCCACCTTGCGTCCTCCGTCCATGGTTTCCAACGTGATGCGCGCAATAATGGTCAAGGGGACCGAAAGCAACATCCCCACGGGCCCCATCAGCCAGCCCCAGAAGATCAGGGAAAGGAACACCACCAGCGTAGAAAGCCCCAGCCCACGGCCCATGATCCGCGGTTCCAGCATATTACCGATGATCAGGTTGATTAGAATATAGCCCGCAGCCACCACGACTGCATCGGCAAAGCCGTTAAACAGCAAAGCCTGGATCAGCGGCGGAATAGCAGCAATGATCGAACCAATATTGGGCACATAGTTGAACATGAACGCCATCATGCCCCAGATAAAGGCAAAACGAACGCCAACCCAGCTCAGAAAGCCCCAGACGATCAGGCCAGTTGCCAGACTGATGGCGGTCTTGATCACCAAATAGTGTGTGACCCCTTGCAAGGCCCGGCGGATAGTGGCCATCCCTTCGGTGGGATTATCCAGCGCCTGCTGCAGCTTAAAGGGCAATACCTTCACCTCAAACAGCATAAAGACCACCGTCATCAATAATAGGAAGATGCTGGTCATCGCCCCGGAAAGGTGCCCCAGCAGGCGGGTCACCAAGTTCATGGTGGCACCAGGATCGACGTATTTGACCACCGCATCTGCCGAGAAGTTAATATCCAGATTGAAGCGTTGCGCCTGGTATTGCAACTCACCCAGCTTCTCCAGCATCATGCCCCGATACTGTGGCAAGGAGCGAGCAAACTCATTTAATGAAGCACCCAGCATGCCGACCAGGGTCAGCAACAGCACGACGATGGCAATCACCAACAGCGTCACCCCCAGCGCTCTGGGCACACGAAAGCGTTCCAGTAGCAGCACCAGCGGGTTTAACACGATGGCCAAGAACACCGCCAGCAGGAATGGCACCACAATATCTGCCGCCGCCTTGATGCCAGCCAGGATCACCACCAGCATAGCCAGCATCATAATCAAACGTAGCTTGCGGTCATTAAACTCGGGTATGCCCATGAAAATTCCTTGTGTGATACTGGCCCACCAGAGCCATTGATAAATACATGTTAGCAAATTATTCCTTGCTGTCGCAGGCATATTACCCTCAAGTTGCTGAAGGAATTAAACTAATCCTGGTTGACAGGGCGAACAAATAATCGACGCTAGTCGTTATTCAATTATTTGCCAAGGTTTCTGATGGTATTTACGAAAAATGACAAAAGCTGACAATGAAGAATAAAGTCGATAGATTTCAATTGGCCAGCGTTTCTCCAGCATTGCCAAAAAAACGCCCTCTCCGACGATTCCTTTGACCAACTTGCCACAACTCAAACAAATCTACTGATTAATATTTTTATGCAGTAACTTAGTTAAATTTATTATTGATTTATGTTTCTTAAAGTTTAAGTATTGCTGTCGGTAAATGAGTTTTGTAAGGAAAACTGATGCTCTGGAAAAATACCGCCGACCGCTTTGGTCACGTTTCTGTACTGATCCACTGGCTGGTGGCGCTGACCGTTTACGGCATGTTCGCCCTCGGATTATGGATGGTGACGCTGGGTTACTACGACGTTTGGTATCACCAGGCGCCGGAGATCCACAAAAGTATTGGCACGCTGCTGTTTATCGTCATGGTGGTACGAGTGGTTTGGCGCTTTATCTCGCCGCCGCCCAAGCCTCTGGCCAGTTATAGCCGTCTTACGCGTATCAGTGCCGTGCTCGCCCATATCGCACTTTACACCGTGCTGTTCGCCATCCTGATCAGCGGCTACCTGATCTCGACGGCCGATGGTCAGGCAATCAGCGTATTTGGCTGGTTTGACGTACCGGCTAGCGTGACCAGTTTGCCACAGCAGGCCGACACCGCCGGGACTATCCACCTTTATCTGGCTTGGGCCGTCGTCGTGCTTTCGGTACTGCACGCCCTGGCTGCGCTTAAACATCACTTTATTGATCGTGATGTTACTTTGAAACGGATGCTGGGTCGCAGCACCGATTAACCCTTTGGATTTATGGAGATATTGCTATGTTGAAGAAAACCGTATTAGGCCTGGCCGCAGGAGCCCTACTGTTAAACGCCGGTTCCGCTCTGGCTGCCAATTATAAAATTGACAAACAAGGCCAGCACGCCTTTATCGAATTCCGCATCCAGCACCTGGGTTACAGCTGGATTTACGGCACTTTCAAAGATTTTGATGGTGGCTTCACCTTCGATGAAAAAGACCCGGCTAACGATAAAGTCAACGTTACCATCAACACAGCCAGCGTAGACACCAACCACGCCGAGCGTGACAAACACCTGCGCAGCGCCGATTTCTTGAACGTTGAAAAGAACAAGCAGGCTACCTTTACCTCTACCGAAGTGAAAAAAGACGGTGAAGGTTATGCTGTAGTCGGCAACCTGACGTTGAACGGCGTGACCAAGCCGGTCACACTGGCAGCCAAACTGGTCGGCGAAGGTAAGGATCCTTGGGGCGGTTACCGCGCCGGTTTCGAAGCCAACGGTAAAATCAAGCTGAAAGACTTTGGCATCACCACTGACCTGGGCCCGGCTTCTCAAGAAGTTGAGCTGATCATCTCGGTCGAAGGCGTTCGCGAGAAGTAATACATTCGTTATACAACAAGGGCGCTGAATTAGTAGGGGCGCTGCATGCTGCGCCCGCTTAGCAGCGCCCTACTTAACTTATGTGTCCCCTTACTCTTTCGGTTCTGGGATATGCATGGTGGTTTGCAACAGCCCTTTGGACTTATTGAAGATTTTTACGCCATTCTCGCGGCCAGCCCGGCGGGCTCGCTGTTCTTCACGCGGTAGTTTCAACTCTTCGCGGCAGGTCTCGCTGCAACAGCCAGCAAATTTCTCGGCACAGCTTGGGCACTGGATAAACAGCAGATGGCAGCCGTCGTTCAGGCAGTTGGTATGAGTATCACATGCCGCACCGCACTGATGGCAGTTGGCAATCACGTCTTCTGAAATGCGTTCCCCCATGCGTTCGTCAAACACAAAGTTCTTGCCGATAAACTTCAGTGGCAACCCTTGCGCCTTCGCCTGGCGGGCATATTCGATAATACCGCCTTCCACGTGATAGACGTTTTTGAAGCCATTATGCAGCATATAGGCGCTGGCTTTCTCACAACGGATCCCACCGGTACAGTACATGACAATATTTTTGTCTTTCTGCTCCTGTAGCATCTCCACCGCCATCGGTAGCTGATCGCGGAACGTGTCGGAAGGCACTTCGATCGCCTTATCAAAGTGCCCAACCTCGTACTCATAGTGGTTGCGCATATCAACGAACACCGTATTCGGATCGTCGATCATCTGGTTAACGCGATCGGCCTGCAGATACTCACCTACATTGGCAGGGTTGAAGGTCTCATCTTCAATCCCGTCGGCCACAATACGTTCACGCACTTTCAGGCGCAGTACCCAGAAGGATTTGCCATCGTCTTCCAGCGCAATATTCAGGCGCACTTGATCCAGAGCCGGGTGCGAAGCAAACAGCACGGTTTTGAACGCGTCAAAGTGACTCTGCGGCACGCTGATCTGCGCATTGATGCCCTCTTTGGCCACGTAGATACGGCCAAACACCTTCAGTTTATCGAACTGAATATACAGGCTATCGCGAAATGCCTTGGGGTCGTCAATGGTGAAATATTTATAAAAAGAAACTGTGGTGCGTGGCTCGGTTTCGGCCAGCATACGCGCCTTCAGTTCCTCATTAGAAATTCGGTTATGTAACACTGGCATGGTGTACTTTCCTGTCTTTCGGGAGGTGACTGATTGAGTGCCCACGGGCCGTTAGCCCGCGCGCGGCGCACATCATACCCGAAAATAGGCGGCAACACAGCATTAACCCAGCGGCAATGATTTCCGCACAAAGCTTGACGTTATTGGCAAATACCGATAAGCCTAGTGCAAGTTGTAGCAACGAATTTTGACGGACCTTGAGGAAATTATGAGCCAGCTGTTTACTCCGATCACCCTGGGGCTACTGCGGTTGCCTAACCGTATTATTATCGCCCCCATGTGCCAGTACTCTGCCGACAACGGCAAAGCCACCGAGTGGCATACAATGCACCTCGGCCATCTATCCCTTTCCGGGGCGGGTTTGCTGATTGTGGAAGCCACTGCGGTTTCACCGGAAGGCCGTATTTCTCCGGGGGATCTGGGCCTTTGGGACGACGCTACCGAACAAGCACTTGCCGATGTGGTTCAGGCCGTAAAAAAACACGCCACCATGCCTTTGGGGATCCAACTGGGGCATGCTGGCCGCAAAGCTTCATGCGCCCTTCCCTGGCAAGGCGGGGCTCAGTTGGCCAAGAGTGAGGGCGGCTGGCAAACACTTTCTGCCTCCAATCAGCCCTTTAACCCTCTGGATGAGGCTCCACAGGCCATGAGCCTGGAGCAAATCGAGCAGTTAAAGGCACAGTTTGTTGCAGCGGCACGGCGCGCCGACCGTCTCGGCTTCGATCTGATCGAACTGCACGGGGCGCATGGTTACCTGTTGCATCAGTTCCTTTCGCCACTGGCCAATCAGCGCACCGATCAATACGGCGGATGTCTACAAAATCGTATGCGATTGTTGCTGGAGATTTTCAGCGAGGTGCGGGCAGTCTTCCCGGCCAATAAAGCGCTTGGGGTGCGGATTTCCGCCAGTGACTGGGTTGAAGGGGGCTGGAACGAACAGCAGTCCGTTGAGCTGACCAGCGCTTTAAAGGAATTGGGCTGCGATTACATTCATATTTCCAGCGGCGGCCTATCGCCGCAGCAAAAAATTCCGGTGGGGCCGAACTATCAGGTGCCGTTTGCCGAAACCATCAAACATAAAGTAGGGATACCAACCATCGCCGTGGGGTTGATCACCGAACCGGAGCAGGCAGAAGCGATCGTCGCCACCGGTCAGGCCGATATGGTCGCGCTAGCGCGCGGTATTCTCTATAACCCCCGCTGGCCATGGCACGCGGCCGCCAAACTGGGGGCCCAAGTGCAGGCTCCGCCACAGTATTGGCGCTCAGAACCACACCGGGTGAAAGGATTGTTCAAAGACCATTAAAACGGCCTCAAGCGGGTGTTTAGCGCCCGCTTGACCATTCCGTAGCACCGGAAATAACCGCACCAGCCAGCAGCCCGACCCCCGCTACGGCTAGTAAGGGGTTGTACTGCATATAGGCACCAAGACAGCCAAGTAACCCACCGATCACCAATAGCCCAGCGCTTAACCATGATGCCAACATAGTTACCTCCTGAATCAATAAACGAATAAAACACTGCCTGACTTATAGGTCGATTCTTACTTGATTTGGCCAAATAACCAACAACCGCACCTGATTTAGGCCTAAAAAGGGTGTTTTAATGCGGTGAGTTTTCCTGTTACATAAGAAAAATGTCACAATACGCTACTATAAACGGCAGAAAACCATCGCATAGACCGAGTCGTTCAAGCAACCCGTGGCCAGCAAAAAATTCTGATGGCGACCTACAACACGACTTATGGCAACTCGACGTGTCTATGCATTTTATCTGTTATTACTGTTAAATGACTGCTTCTAAGCTGAGAACCCATGACGCAAGTTCCTTCTTTCAATCGATCTTTACTGCATCCGCGCTACTGGCTTACCTGGTTTGGCATCGCCTTACTCTACCTGCTGGTCCTGCTGCCCTACCCAATTATTTATCGTTTGGGGACCGGGTTGGGTCGCTTTTCAATGCGTTTCCTCAAACGCCGGCGAGCGATAACTGAGCGTAACCTGGAACTGTGCTTTCCGGATATGCCGAGAGCCGAACGTGATGCGTTGATCGCCAAGAACTTCGAATCCGTGGGGATGGGGCTGTTTGAAACCGGCATGGCCTGGTTCTGGCCCAACTGGCGTATCGAGCGCTGGTTCAGCGTCAGCGGCCTGGAGCACATTCAAAAGGCACGGGACAATCATCAAGGGGTGCTGCTGATCGGCCTGCACTTCCTGACGTTGGAGTTGGGTGCTCGTATCTTTGGCATCCACAATCCGGGGATCGGCGTTTACCGTCCACACGATAACAAGCTGATGGACTGGCTACAGACCTGGGGCCGTATGCGCTCGAACAAATCCATGCTGGACCGTAAAGACGTCAAGGGGATGATCCGCGCCCTGAAACAGGGTGAGATCATCTGGTACGCACCGGACCATGACTACGGCCCGCGCAGCAGCGTGTTTGCCCCGCTATTTGCCGTAGAAAAAGCAGCGACCACCACCGGCAGCTATGTGTTGATCCGCATGGGGAAACCGGCGATCATTCCCTTTACGCCACGCCGCCTGCCAGAAGGCAAAGGGTACGAACTCATCATGCAGCCAGCGGTGGAAAATTTCCCGCTGGATAATGAAGTCGAGGCTGCAGCCTTTATGAACAAGGTGGTAGAAAAAGAGATCCTGATGGCGCCGGATCAATATATGTGGCTACACCGCCGCTTCAAGACCCGCCCAGAAGGTGAGCCTTCTCTCTATTAATCATTACGGGTCGAGATGGCCCGCATGATTTTGTCACTTACCCAGCAACAGGAGCTTCTATGTATATCGTCAGCCTGACCTATCACCGCCCGATTGAAGAAGTAGAAAGCCATCTTGAAGGGCATATCGCCTGGTTGAAGCACTATTTTCAAGCCGGCAGCTTTATTGCCTCTGGCCGTAAGAACCCACGTACTGGCGGCGTGATCCTGGTAAAAGATATGGAACGCACCAAGCTGGATGCCATCCTGGCGGAAGATCCCTTTGTTGCCGTGGCCAATTATGAGGTGACAAACGTCGCTCTCACCACTACCAGCGCCGGATTCGAAGCCTTGGCCGGTGCCTGAACCCTCCGTTCCCGCGTTGCCCGGCGCGGGAATAATTGTCATTCTCCGTTTTAAAACTTTATTTCATTTTCACGCAAAATCACACAGCTGCTCATTTGATAACCTGCGTTATTAAGCGCATACTTACCAAGCTAACTTTTTTGCCTTGCGCGATCGCCAGGCATCTCTTCCCGCACGGAAACCTATGGCCCCGGCAGCAGAACCCATCAATTGGCAACGTAACCTGTTCATCACCTGGCTGGGCTGCTTTCTGACCGGTGCGGCCTTTAGCCTGATCATGCCGTTCCTGCCGCTGTACGTTGAAGCTCTTGGCGTTACCGGCCATCAGTCGCTGAATATGTGGTCCGGATTGGTGTTCAGTATCACCTTCCTGTTCTCCGCGATTGCCTCGCCGTTCTGGGGCAGTCTGGCCGATCGCCGTGGGCGTAAGCTGATGTTGCTGCGTTCTGCGCTAGGAATGGGCATTGTGATGGTGCTGATGGGCATGGCGCAGAACATCTGGCAGTTTCTGGCACTGCGCGCGGTGCTGGGGTTGCTCGGCGGCTTTATTCCCAACGCCAATGCGCTGATTGCTACCCAGGTGCCGCGCCATCGCAGCGGCTGGGCGCTGGGTACTTTATCGACCGGCGGCGTCAGTGGTGCCCTGATTGGCCCATTGATTGGTGGTTTGCTGGCTGACCAATATGGCCTGCGCCCCGTGTTCTTCATCACTGCCACTGTGCTGTTTATCTGTTTCCTGCTGACGCTATTTTGCGTACGGGAACAATTCACTCCAGTGCAGAAAAAAGACATGCTGCATGCGCGCCAGGTGTTTGCCTCGCTCAAAAGTCCCAAGCTGATCCTCAGCCTGTTTATCACCACCATGATCATCCAGATCGCCACTGGCTCGATTGCCCCAATCCTCACGCTTTACGTGCGTGAACTGGCAGGCAACATCAGCAACCTGGCGTTTGTCAGCGGTTTGATCGCCTCGGTACCGGGCGTGGCCGCCTTGATGAGTGCGCCACGGCTGGGCAAGCTGGGCGACAGGATCGGCCCGGAGCGGATTCTGGTGTTTATGCTGGTGATTTCCGTGCTGTTGCTGATCCCGATGGCCTTTGTCCAGACACCGTGGCAACTCGGCGTATTGCGCTTCCTGCTCGGCGCTGCCGATGGCGCACTGCTGCCTGCGGTGCAAACCTTGCTGATCTACAACTGTACCAATCAGGTTGCCGGGCGAATATTCAGCTATAACCAATCTTTCCGGGATATCGGCAACGTCAGCGGCCCACTACTCGGCGCCGCCGTTTCTGCCAGCTATGGATTCCGCGCGGTATTCTGCATGACGGCGCTGGTGGTGCTATTTAACGCGTTCTATTCCTGGTGGTGTTTGCAGCGGCGGCCAGCGAGAATGCGTGAAGACACGTTACAGGAAGAGTAATAGCGCTATTTATCACCAGTTGTTCTGATAAATATTACCCAAGCCCCATTTCCCTTACTTTTATTATTGTTACCCTCCCGCTGCAACTCTGCCCCAACCTCTAAGAATAATATTATTAACACCTTGTTTTTAGACACAAAAATCACAAATAGAGCAATAAACCACCTGTCAATCGAAATAACGCCACAACCAACATAAAAACCAATAAAGTAGATGTTTGTCGACTTTTCGTCTAAAAAATGGGATACAGGTACTAGACAAAACCACCATTCAGTTATCAAATGGTTAAATAATATCACGCCAGAAATAACATTCTGACCAAGTGAATAAAATGGCCTGCAGGGTTTTCAAGCTTAATAGGCGCTGCGGCTGAGGTTTTGTCAGGTAATCCGCATCAGCGGGATTACCTCACTTACAGACACAGACATACCACAGTATCTGCTGCCAGCGCGCAGCACATTATATTGGGAAGACTTTATGCAATCCTCTGTTAATCAGAAAGAAAGCCGGACGTTCCTCGGCCATCCATATCCTCTCGGCTCGTTGTTCTTCACTGAAATGTGGGAGCGCTTCTCGTTTTATGGCATTCGTCCATTACTGATCCTGTTTATGGCCGCCACGGTTTATGACGGCGGGATGGGGTTGGCGCGCGAAAACGCCTCGGCGATCGTCGGTATCTTTGCTGGCAGTATGTACCTGGCGGCACTGCCGGGTGGCTGGTTAGCCGATAACTGGCTCGGCCAGCAAAAAGCCGTTTGGTACGGTTCGATCCTGATCGCTCTGGGTCACCTGTCGATTGCCCTGTCCGCTATTATGGGCAACGACCTGTTCTTCGTCGGCCTGATGTTTATCGTGCTCGGTTCCGGCCTGTTCAAAACCTGTATCTCGGTAATGGTTGGAACCCTGTACAAGAAAGGCGATGCGCGCCGTGATGGTGGCTTCTCGCTGTTCTACATGGGCATCAACATGGGCTCCTTTATTGCCCCGCTGATTTCCGGCTGGTTGATCCGTTCACACGGTTGGCACTGGGGCTTCGGCATCGGTGGTATCGGGATGTTGGTGGCCTTGGTGATTTTCCGGGTGTTTGCCGTACCGGCCATGAAGCGCTATGACAGCGAAGTGGGCCTGGACTCAACCTGGAATAGCCCGGTTGCCAAGAAAAATGGCGTGGGTGCCTGGCTGATTGCGCTGGCCGTAGGCGTTGCCGCGATCGTGGTTATGATCTCACAAGGTATCATCGTGATTAACCCGGTCGCCGTTGCCAGTATGCTGGTTTACGTCATCGCCGCCTCGGTCACGCTGTACTTTATCTACCTGTTCTTCTTTGCCGGCCTGAGCCGCAAAGAGCGTGCTCGTCTGCTGGTCTGTTTTATCCTGCTGATTTCTGCCGCCTTCTTCTGGTCGGCCTTCGAACAGAAACCGACCTCGTTCAACCTGTTCGCTAACGATTACACCAACCGCATGATCGGCGACTTCGAGATCCCAGCGGTATGGTTCCAATCGATTAACGCACTGTTCATTATCCTGTTGGCGCCAATCTTCAGTTGGGCCTGGCCGGCTCTGGCTCGTAACAAAATCCGCCTGAGCAGCATCACCAAATTCGTGATCGGTATTCTGTTTGCCGCCGCAGGCTTTGGCCTGATGATGCTGGCCGCGCAACAAGTGTTGGGCAATGGCGGCGCTGGCGTGTCACCAATGTGGCTGGTGGGCAGTATCCTGATGCTGACGCTGGGTGAGCTTTGCCTGAGCCCGATTGGCCTGGCAACCATGACGCTGTTGGCACCGGATAGAATGCGTGGCCAGATGATGGGCCTGTGGTTCTGCGCCAGCGCGCTGGGCAACCTGGCCGCCGGCTTGATCGGTGGCCATGTGAAAGCGGATCAGTTGGACATGCTGCCAACCCTGTTCGCCCGCTGCTCTATTGCGCTGGTGATCTGTGCCGCCGTGCTTATCCTGCTGATCGTCCCGATCCGCCGTATGCTGGAAAACACCCAGGGGAAAAGCGGTGACAAACCGGTCACGCACGCCTGATAGACTCTAAGTAATCAGCCTTAAGCCAGCGCCCAGCGCTGGCTTTTTTTATGCCTGCCAGGCACGTGCTTGCAACACCACACGATAGCCATCCAAATCTTCAAACGTTTGCCCATGCACATCCCAATAAGGGTTGTAGGCTTGCACGCGCTCAAAGCCACTGGCTAGCATCTGATGGCACCTTCTCTGCCAACAGGTTATTTCCGGCAAATAAAATACCAGCAGGTTGTCTTGCGTAGGCGCGCGCCCAACCAGCACGCCTCGGTGATGGGTGAATTCCAGATGATAGGCATGATGCGGATGGCCAAGCATAATGCCATCGAACCCCTGATGATCTGCAAACTCACCCAGTTGTTCAAACCCCAGCCCCTGGCAATACATTTTGGCAATCGCGGCCAAATGGTCGGTGGGCCGGGCGATCCGTAATACCGCGTTGGCAAGTTCCATATTTCCTCCCGTTGGCAAACAGCTAGCCTAAGCCGTTTCATGGCAAAACGGCGTACAGGAAATGCGCTTTGCGCTAGCGGCAAGACATGGCATGCTGCAACAGACACGTCATCAGGCTCCAGAGGAGGAACAATGCTGTTTAACGTCGACTTTCTCCCAGAGAATCAGTCTATCGTGCCGTTTTCAAAGGATTATCAGGATGGCGATAGCGAACCGGATCATTACCACAGCTGCGCTCAACTGATCCATGGCCTCAGCGGTGTGGTACAGGTGAATACGCGCGTAGGCAGTTGGGTCGTCCCCCCCGGCCGTGGCGTGTGGTTACCGGCCAAAGTGGAACATAACCTGCGTTTTAGCGGTAACGTGGCGGCACGCACGCTGTTCGTCGATCCCCTGGCCCGTGCCGATTTGCCTGCTCAGTGCCAAGTGGTGCAGATTTCCCCCTTATTGCGTGAACTGATTATCAGCGCGATGGATATTCAGCCCGGCTACCGGCCCGGCGGACGCGAAGAACGCATTATGGAACTGATCCTCGATGAGTTGCGTATGCTGCCGATCCTGCCCCTGCACCTTCCCGAGCCACGCGATGGCGTCTTATTGGCCCTGTGCCAGCACATTCAACAATCTTTGGCGCAGCCTTGGGAGTTGGAGCTGGCGGCGCAGCACATCAACGTCAGTGGCCGTACGCTGTCCCGTCGATTCCAGCGTGAGACCGGCCTACGCTTTAGCGACTGGGTACGTCGTGCCCGCCTGCTGGCGGCGCTCAACGCCCTGGCCGCCGGAAGGTCGGTGCTGGAGGTGGCTTTGGATCTGGGCTATGACAGCCCCAGCGCGTTTAGCGCCATGTTCCGCCGCCTGCTTGGCGTTTCCCCCAGCACCTATTTTACCCAGGCTCAGCCAGCGATCACGGCAAACAGCGGCCAGCCACGTTGAACAGAGCCTGGAGCGAGGCACTGGCCGAGTCGGCATCAATCCCTACTCCGTAAATTGCCTCCCCCCTTGCAGGGGTACAACGGATATAGGTTACTGCCCGGCTATGGCTCTGATGCCCCAGGGTGTGTTCATGGTAATCGTCGATAGCCAGCACCAAGCCAAAGCGCTGGCACAACGCGTCCACCGCGCTGGACAGTAACCCGTTACCGCTGCCTTGCAACTGCATTGGTTCCCCCGCCAGAGCCACCTGCGCCGTAAAGCTGTAAGCCGCCCCACCCTGGCTTTGCGTTTGATAGCTGAGCAGCTGTAAGCGCGGCTGTTCCACCAATCCGTAGCTGTTGCGGAACAGCCGCCAGATTTCCGCCACCGTCATCTCCTTGCCGCTTTCATCCGTGGCCTGTTGCACCACTTTGCTGAAATCGATCTGCAAGCCACGTGGCAAGCGCAATCCATGATTCTGCTCCAGCAGCCAGGCAGCGCCACTCTTGCCAGACTGGCTGTTTACGCGGATCACCGCCTCATAGCTGCACCCCACGTCTGCCGGGTCAAGCGGCAGATAAGGCACCTGCCATAACCCATCCTCACGTTGCTGCTGGGCGGCAAAGCCTTTCTTGATAGCGTCCTGATGCGAGCCAGAGAACGCGGTAAACACCAACTCCCCGGCATAAGGATGGCGCGGGTGTACCGGTAACTGGTTGCACTGCTCCACCACTTCAACCACTTCCTTCAACCGGCTGAAGTCCAGCCCTGGCGCGATGCCCTGGGTGTACAAATTGAGGGCTAACGTCACCAAATCGACATTACCCGTGCGTTCACCGTTGCCAAACAAGCAACCTTCCACTCGGTCAGCCCCCGCCAGCATGGCCAACTCTGCGCAAGCGACACCGGTACCGCGATCGTTATGCGGATGCACGCTGATGGTCACCTGCTTCCGCTGGCTGAAGTGGCGACAGAACCATTCGATCTGGTCGGCATAAATGTTCGGGGTGCTCATCTCCACGGTGGCTGGCAGGTTGATGATCATGGAGCGCTGGCGTTCAGGTTGCCACACGTCCGCCACTGCCTCACAAATTTGCAGGGCAAACTCCAGCTCGGTAAAGCAGAAGGTCTCTGGCGAATACTCGAAACACCAGTCAGTTTCCGGATGCCGGTCGCACCATTGGCGAATACGGCGTGCACCATTCACCGCCAACGCCACGGTAGCGGCTTTGTCCTGCTTGAAAACGATGTCGCGAAACATCGGGGCGGTGGCGTTATACAGATGTACGATGGCACGTGGAACCCCTTGTAACGACTCCATCGTGCGGTCGATCAGATCGTCGCGCGACTGCGTGAGCACCTGGATTGAGACGTCATCCGGGATCAGCCGTTGCTCGATCAAGTGACGTACGAAGTCAAAGTCGGTTTGTGATGCGGAAGGAAATGCTACCTCGATTTCCTTAAACCCGCAGGACAGTAACAACTGGTAGAACTGTAGCTTGCAAGCGTTATCCATCGGCTCGGCCAACGCCTGATTGCCGTCACGCAGATCGCTGGAACACCAGCGCGGTGCCTGCTGCTGGGTGCGCCCCGGCCACTGACGATCGGGTAAATCGATGGCCGGGAACGGCCGGTACTTGCTTGCTGGGTTGGCTAACATCCTGATTCTCCTACAGACCAAAGTGTGTAGTCATTATTTCCTGCCCGTAGCCACACGTCTCCCGGCGGATGGACAACCATCGTCGCAAAACGGACAACAAAAAATTTGCATCCTGCGGCGATGCGACAACAATTAATGCTGGTGTCCCCCAAGATGATTGAAAAAGGAGATGAGCATGAGCCTGTATGCCACGCTGGAAGAAGCGATCGAAGCCGCTCGCGAAGAGTTTATCGAAACGGCGGAAGGCGGCGATGATGAACCGCCGGTACCTCAACAGTTTAACCTGCAAAAATACATCATGTTGGATGGCGACACGATGTGGCAGGCGGAGTTTTTCGAAGAAGAAGGTGAGTCCGTTGAATGCATGACGATGCGCAGCGGTGCTGCCGCCCAGGCCATTTTTGACGGTGACTACGACGAGATTGAGATCCGCGCCGAGTGGATCAACGAAAATACGCTACATGAGTGGGAGGAAGGGGATTTTCAGCTCGACCCTCCGCTGGATACCGAAGAAGGCCAAAGCGCTGCCGACGAATGGGATGAACGTTGAGCCCGTTGGGTGGGCGCCTGGTTGCCCACCCTCGCCTTGACGACCCTGGCTACGCATTGCATGCTGCTACATTCTCTCCTTAACACAGGTAGGTATCATGCTCATCAGGCAAGCGGTTCCCGGTGATTATCCCGCAATTCTGGCTCTACAGGCGCAAAACACTCCAGAGCAACTTAGCCCCCAGCAGCGGCAACAGGGATTTATCGTCTCGCAGATGAACGAAAAACAGCTGGCGAGCATCAACAGTGGCCTGGGTATTTTGATCGCTACCGAAGAAGAACAGTTGGCTGGGTTTGTCTGCCTAATGCCAACCGACGCCCAACCCCGACCGCCGGTAGTGGATGCCATGCTGCACACGTTGGCCACACAGCGGTTTCAAAACCAGGCATTGGATCAACAACGGGTATTTCTGTACGGCCCGGTATGCCTGAGTGCCGATTGGCGGGGAAAAGGTGTATTACGCCAGTTGTTTGCCGCGGTGAAAGCGCGAACTCAGCAGGATTTTGACGTTGGCGCGCTGTTTGTTAGTGAGGATAACCCGCATTCGCTCGCCGCCCATGTCGCTGGCCTGGGAATGACGGCGTTGACCACTTTCCACTGCAATAACCAAAGCTATCAGTTGGTGGTCTTCGCAACCAGAGGCTAAAACCTATTCGTAAGGCCCGTGCTGCGCATCAAACGGCAGCATAAAGGTATCCACCACCAGCGAGAGCGGTACATCAATCACCATAACACTGCGCCAGGGAGTATCACGCAAATCCCACTGCACCCCTGGATAATATTGGTGCCCGTGGCCTGCACCAGGCACCGTACGGCTGATAATGCTACCGCAGCCAGATAATGCCGTCACCATAGCGGCCAACAGTGCCAGACGGACTAGTGAAGCCATTTTCAACATCCAAGCTTTATTGAGATTGAAACGAAAAAGGGGAACACGCAGTGCGCATTCCCCTTTAATTAATACTAACCGTTAGCGTTGACCGACGGGGTGAGCCAGCTCATTATGCGGCAACTGCCGATAATGTTCGCGCCAGGCCTCGCCCTGCGGCAGCAGCCAAATGCGCTGATGCAGGCGTGATAACGCTACCGGATCGCTTAACAGCTCAAGGCGTTTGGCTTTCGCCAACTTCTCTGGTCCCACTTCCAGCGCCTCGTTCACCCGCTCTTCCCGCGTCCGATCGATAATGGCACGCAGATGGTGACGAGCCGTTGCCAGCGCGGCAGCCAAGGCGTTGAAGGACGGGTCTACCGCCGCATGCATAAAGCCATTGCGCAAGGCACGCTGGCGATTAAGCTGCAGATAGGTGTCTGTGGCAACCAGTTCACGCGGCGGATCGTATTCTTCCGGGATCAGGAACAGCTTGGCTCGCTTGCTCTTGAGACCGAGCGTTGCGCGGCTCGACAGCGCCGAAACAAACGGTGACAGGATCAGCGAGAAGACGATCGGTGACAGCCACCACAGGAAGTTCAGATCCAGCAATGCCATACCGCCGCCCCAAACCAGCCCCAGCAGCATTTGCGAACCGTGACGCTTGAAGGCCTCTCCCCAAGGGGTGTCATCATCATCACGCTGCGGCGAGTTCCACACCACTTCCCAGCCCAGGAAGGCGCTGACCACAAACACGGTGTGGAACAGCATGCGCACCGGCGCCAACAGCACTGAGAACATCACTTCCATCAGCATGGAAATCAGCAGCCGGATCGGCCCACCGTATTGCTTCGAGCCTTTTGCCCAGACCAACACGATGCTCAGCAACTTCGGCAGGAACAGCAGCACCATGGTGGTGGAGAACAGCGCAATCGCCAGTTCTGGCTTCCACTGTGGCCACACCGGGAACAACTGCCGGGGTTGCAGGAAGTATTGCGGTTCCACCAGCGTATGCACTATCTGCAACGCGGTGGATAGCGCCAGGAACATAAACCACAACGGTGCTGACAGGTAGGACATTACCCCAGTCAGGAACACCGCGCGGTGTACCGGATGCATGCCTTTTACCAGGAACAGGCGGAAGTTCATCAGGTTACCATGACACCAGCGGCGGTCGCGTTTCAGCTCGTCCAGCAGGTTAGGCGGTAACTCTTCATAACTGCCCGGCAGATCGTAGGCGATCCACACGCCCCAGCCAGCACGACGCATCAATGCGGCTTCTACAAAGTCATGGGAGAGAATGGAGCCAGCAAACGAGCCCTCACCCGGCAACGGTGCCAACGCGCAGTGCTCGATGAAGGGTTTCACCCGGATGATGGCGTTATGGCCCCAGTAATGGGATTCGCCCAACTGCCAGAAGTGCAGACCAGCGGTGAACAACGGGCCATAGAGGCGCGTGGCGAACTGCTGCACACGAGCATACAGCGTATCCATGCCTGAGGCTTTTGGCGCAGACTGGATGATACCGGCGTTCGGGTTGGCTTCCATCAAGCGTACCAGGCCGGTGAGGCACTCGCCGCTCATCACGCTGTCCGCGTCCAGGATCACCATGTAGCTGTACTCACCGCCCCAACGACGGCAGAAGTCGTCGATGTTGCCGCTCTTGCGTTTCACACGGCGGCGGCGACGGCGGTAGAAGATACGTCCGTGGCCCTCAACATCGCGGCACAGCTCCATCCAGGCTTTCTGTTCGGCGACGCAGATATCGGGATCGTAACTGTCGCTCAGCACATAGATATCGAAATGCTCAAGCTGACCGGTCGCCTTCACCGATTCGTAGGTTGCCCGCAACCCGGCAAATACCCGTTCAACGTCTTCGTTACAGATCGGCATGATCAACGCGGTACGGTGCGCTGGATCGATCGGCTCATCACCTTTGATAGTCGAAGAGATGCTGTATTTATCTTTGCCAATCAGCAGTTGCAGGAACCCCATCAGCGCCGTCCAAAAGCCGGCAGAGACCCAGCAGAACAGAATGGCAAACAGGATCAGAATACCGGTCTGCAAAAGATACGGTAATATTTGCAACATCGACTGCATCAGATCCTGATCGAACATGGCGATAGGATCGATCAGCGCCCAGCCCTGATAAGGCAGGATGGTTTTCATGTACCAGGTGGCGATGCCGGTTTGCACCAACATCAGGATCAACAGCACGTAACGGCGCATTGAACCGACAATACGCCAGCGGTTTTCCGCCTCGGCTTCTTCTTTGCTGGCATGACGATTGTGCGTCTTACGACCCAGCAGAGTATCCCAGAAACGCCCCACCGGGTTGGTGCGCCAGGCTTCAGGGAACATGGTGGTACGTTTTATAGGTGGCGTGGCTTTCAGGATGGTGCGCCCTTCCGGGTCACAATCAAAATCGTCGTCATCGACGGCATCCGGCCAAGCCTGGCTGATGCGTGCCTTGACCGAGGCCAGGGCAATGTCATCGGCAGGCAGCGACGCCACATTGACATCAGAGGCTCCCATCTGACGATGCAAAGCCTCCAGTGCCAGGGTATCATCCGCCATCATTTGTTGTTTGAGCACCCCTGACCGCTCATCGGTCAGGGGCATTGCCGCAAGATATTCCTGGGCAGTTTCAGTAGACTTATTCATTGGCAGGTAGCTGATAGCTCCAGGTTTCCGTCAGGGTCTTGTCACCGTTGACCAACGCAGCACGCATTTCTACCGGCTGTTTCTCGTCTTTCACTTTCAAACGCACCGTCAAACGCCAGCCTTTGGTGACCGGATTATAGCGAACGCTGTTTTCCACCATTTCGCCGTTGTCACCAATGCTGATCTGAGAAGCTACCGGCGTATTGGCATCCAGCGTTTTCAGTGCCGGGCCGACGAAGTCAACCAGGAACGCCACGCTGCCGTCCGGCTCGCGGATCAGGTTTGACTGCTTCACATCACCGGTTGAACGCATGGTTTTACCCACGTAGCCGATATCCTGTGAATGCAGCTTCTCTTCGTCGCGGGTGAAGTACAGGCGGTAGTTCAATGCCAACGGCGTTTTTGCATCAGGCAACACGTCCGGCGTCCAGAACGCCACGATGTTATCGTTGGTTTCATCCGCGGTTGGGATCTCTACCAGCTCAACCTTGCCCTTGCCCCAATCGCCGCGCGGCTCAACCCAGGCGCTTGGACGCAGATCGTAACGATCGTCCAGGTCCTGGTAGTCACGGAAATCACGGCCACGCTGCAGCAGACCAAAACCTTTCGGGTTTTCGATGCTGTAAGTGCTGACCGACAGGTGCTTAGGATTGTTCAGCGGACGCCAGATCCACTCGCCGTTACCAGCATGGATAGACAGACCGTTGGAGTCATGCAGCGCCGGGCGGTAATTCAGCGTTGGCGAAGGATTGCTCGGCCCAAACAGGAACATGCTGGTCAACGGTGCCATACCCAACTTGCCCACTTTGTCGCGCAGGAACACTTTGGACTGGACATCTACCGTGGTATCGCGGCCGGGGTAAACCACAAAACGATAAGCGCCGGTGGCACGCGGAGAATCCAGCAAGGCATAAATCACCAGATGTTTGTCGCCCTGCTTAGGACGTTCGATCCAGAACTCGCGGAAACGCGGGAACTCTTCGCCAGATGGCAAGGCAGTATCAATAGCCAGCCCACGGGCAGAAAGCCCATAAACCTGCCCTTTACCCACCACGCGGAAGTAGCTGGCGCCCAGCATGCTCATGATTTCGTCGTTCTTATCCGCACTGTTGACCGGATAGAGCACTTTAAACCCGGCGAAACCGAGTTTCTTCACCGAGTCGGGATCGTGCTTGACGGGACCAAAGTTGAAATAGTCCGGGCTGTATTTGATCTCTTTGACGGTGGTGGCCGTAACCTCGTTGATGGTCACCGGCGTGTCGAAGTACATCCCTTGATGGTAGAACTCAAGCTTGAAAGGGGTTTTCAGCTTGCTCCACACGGCTTTATCGTGATTGAACTGGATCTGCTGATAGTCCGCGAACTTCATATCGCGAAACTGAGAAGGAAGGTTGCTCTTCGGGGCTTCAAAGCCTTTTCCTGCCAGATCCTGTGCCCGTTTGGCCACATCGTCGATAGAAAAAGCCCATGCCTGCGAACTCAACAACGTGCATAAAACGGTAGCACCTAACCAACGTACGCTCGTGGCGCGTGGTTTTTTTGATAATAGATTTACTAGCACATCCCCCCCTATTCGTGTGCTCAAAATATTCAAAATCCATATTAATGGATTATTCTGCTCGCCGACAACATGATAAACGTGTGCTGATGTTTACGGCTTAGAGTTTAAGCAGTTGTGCAGCGTAGCAAGCCGTGCTCCAAGACGCTATGGAAAAATGTCGGTCGCTATAGTAGGGTTTGAGTTTGCGATTACCCCATTGCCGACTTATTAAGCGGGTTTACACTCCCCTGATGCAACCACCAGCGGTAACCTATGACTAACAGCACTAACCAGCGCGAGTTTTTCCTGGATTCGATCCGGGCCTATTTGATGCTGCTGGGCATTCCTTTTCATCTTTCTCTGATTTACTCCAGCCACTCGTGGGCGGTAAACAGCACGACCCCGTCGTTTTCGCTAACGGTGCTGAACGACTTTATTCACGCCTTTCGCATGCAGGTGTTCTTCATTATCTCCGGCTACTTTTCCTACATGCTGTACGAACGCTATGACAGCCACCGCTGGTTGAAGGTACGCCTGGAGCGGGTTGCCATTCCGCTGTTGAGCTCTATCCCATTGATTACCCTGCCACAGTTTTTTTTACTCAAGAACTACACCGATAAATTAGCCGGCTGGGATGATTTTACCCCTTATCAAAAAATAAACGTGGCGGTCTGGGAGTTGGTCTCCCATCTGTGGTTTTTATTAACCTTGTGCTTATTGACCTGCGCCTGTTTTTATCTGTTTAAAAAAATTAAGGCGATAAAAACGCCGATGGCACCGCGGCCAATAAATAAAATGACCAATCTCAGCAATATCTCATTGTGGTTTTTATTGTATGCCTTTATATACGGCGTGTTTCATCGCATTATTTTAATCACCGCCCCGCATTTACTGTCTAACGGCCTGTTCAACTTCGTGGTGATGGAAACCCTGTTCTACCTGCCGTTCTTCATTGTGGGTGCCTACGCGTTCAAGTACTCATGGCTGAAAGCGGTGTTCCTCAAGCCCTCGTGGCCAGCCGTACTGGGCTCACTGCTGCTGTTGGTAGCCTACATGCTCAACCAGAAACTGCTGGCGCACAGCAGTTTTGGGTTTGAACTGGAAATCATGATCAAAGCCGTGCTCGGGGTCCTGATGGCCAACGTGGTGTTCGCATTTGGCCATGCGCTGCTCGATTTCCATTCGCCTCGCATTACCTATCTGGTCAACGCTTCGCTGTTTATCTATCTGGTTCACCATCCGCTGACGCTGATATACGGCGCCTTCGTGACTCCGCTGATCGATAATAATCTGCTGGGTTTCCTGCTGGGCCTGGTGTTCGTCTTTACTTGCGCCTTCCTGTTATATGAGTTGCACAAGCGCATCCCGCTGTTACGCTTCCTGTTCTCTGGTAAAGCCTAACCTCCCGTATCAGGGCGTTGCTTGCAGCGCCCTGCTAACATGACACTCCCCCCTCGTAAGTGCGCCGCATGCTGTGACCGCTTAGCTATAATTGATCGGTGGTCAGCGCACATATTGCTCAACCTAACGCGACCCGTTGATGCAAAGTTGTGCTGGAGCATATTGCAGTGACTTGTTATAACTACAGTGCATAAGAAAAAATCCACATCCCTGCCTTACGGTAGCGATTGGGCTCACGAACCCTAAGGGATGGCGCATCACCATCGCGTGCGCCGGTAACATTTCCCTTCCGTCACGACAGAGAGGATTTTTAATGACCGATAAACCGACCGCGGCAACCGAAGCCGTAGCAGAAAACGCCACACTACTGAAAATCTTGGGTAGACTGCTGTCCGCACTGGATTCTTCCATCAGCGGCAAAGATCGCAGCGTATTGGTAACCGAGCTTTCCAGCCTCAACCTGGACGGGATCTCTGAGGCCGAAAGGAAACTGGCAGCCGAATTAATCAAGCGTGCCCTGCAATCACTCGATCACTAACCTCCCGCCTGCAAACCATTAAGCCTCCTGCTGGGGGGTTAATGGTTTTTCATCAATAACCTGTTTCCTACCGTCCTCAATGAGCTGATAAATAGGCACAAAAGCCGCAATACCCACATTTCACCTCTCCTTTCATCAAATTTTGCGGCAACCAGCCATAATGACACCGTTTTTTTGGCAATCAGCCTTGGCGTTGCACAGGAAAAACAGGCTATTATGACCCGGTGTCATTGCTTTGGCGCCCCACCTTTCAGCTCAACTCGCAGGAGAACATTATTTTGGATGCCAGCACGATCAATAGCTTGTTCATCATCGGTGCCGTGTTGGTGGGAGCAAGTATTCTGCTCAGTTCTTTCTCTTCGCGCCTGGGTATTCCCATTCTGGTGATCTTTCTGGCGATAGGCATGCTGGCCGGTGTTGACGGCCCCGGAGGCATCGCCTTCGATAACTATCCCGTCGCCTATCTGGTCAGCAACCTGGCTCTGGCGGTGATCCTGCTCGATGGCGGGATGCGTACCCGCGTCAGCTCCTTCCGTGTCGCGCTATGGCCCGCATTGTCACTGGCCACCATCGGCGTACTGATCACCGCAGGTCTGACGGGCCTGGCCGCCGCCTGGCTGTTTAACCTCGATTTGATCCAGGGGCTGCTGATCGGTGCCATTATTGGATCGACCGATGCGGCAGCGGTGTTTTCACTGTTGGGTGGCAAAGGGCTGAACGAGCGTGTCAGCGCGACGCTGGAAATTGAGTCTGGCAGTAACGACCCGATGGCGGTGTTTTTAACCATCACCTTGATTGCCATGATTTCCGCTGGCGAAACCTCGTTAAGCTGGATGTTCATCGTCCATCTCTTGCAGCAATTCGGTATGGGTATCGTACTCGGCCTGGGCGGCGGGTGGTTGCTGATAACGCTGATCAATCACATCAAGTTGGCGGAAGGGCTGTATCCGCTGCTGGCGGTGAGCGGCGGCATCTTGATCTTTGCCCTGACTACCGCTCTGGATGGCAGTGGCATTCTGGCGGTCTATCTGTGCGGCCTGCTGCTGGGTAACCGTCCAATCCGTAACTACCACGGCATTGTGCAAACCTTCGACGGCCTGGCCTGGCTGAGCCAGATCGGTATGTTCCTGGTGCTTGGGCTGTTGCTTAACCCGCACGACCTGTTACCAATCGCCATCCCTGCCCTGCTGCTCTCGCTATGGATGATCCTGTTTGCCCGCCCGATTTCGGTGTTTATCGGCCTGCTGCCGTTTCGCAACTTCAACCTGCGCGAACGCATGTTTATCTCCTGGGTGGGGTTACGCGGCGCGGTACCGGTGATCCTGGCGGTGTTTCCGATGATGGCCGGGCTACCCAATGCCAATCTGTTCTTTAACGTCGCGTTCTTTGTGGTGTTGGTTTCACTGCTGTTGCAGGGCACTTCGCTGTCCTTTGCCGCCAAAAAGGCCAAGGTGGTGGTGCCACCGGCATTGGCCCCGATTTCCCGCGTGGGGCTGGATGTTCATCAGGAAAACCAATGGGAGCAGTTTGTCTATCAGCTAAGCGCAGAGAACTGGTGCGTTGGCGCGGCGCTGCGCGAACTCAAGATGCCGCCGGGAACGCACATTGCCGCGCTGTTCCGTGGGAAAGAACTGTTACACCCGAGCGGCAGCACCCGCTTGCTGGAGGGCGATACCCTATGCGTTATTGGCCATGAACACGATCTGCCTGCGTTGGGTAAACTGTTCAGCCAGGCGCCTACGGTTACGCTGGATGAGCGGTTCTTCGGCGATTTCATTCTGCAATCCGATGCGCGCCTGAGTGATATCTCTCAGGTCTACGGCCTGAATCTGCAAGAAGGCGTGGACGATCAGCAAACGCTCGGCCAGTTTGTCACCCGGTTAATCGGGGGCGAAGCCGTGGTGGGGGATCAGGTGGAATGGGATGGATTGACCTGGACTATCGCGGAGATGGATGCTAATCAAATCAGCAAGATAGGCGTCAAGATCGTTACCGATTAACCCGTTAATCGCCATTAACCATGCCGTTGCGGGAACTAATCCGGCCCGGAAAACTCTTAATGACAGTCATTAATGCCCACCTCAGCGTTGAGGTGGGCCGTTTGCGGTACATCAACCGTCGGATAAGATCTTGAGCAGCAAAGCGAAGTTCTTTTCAGCCTTGACCGTCATCGCTTTAAGCGTTGCCTTACTGGACTTGGGTATCGCCGATTTGGTCCATCGAATACTACTTGGATGATGTAACCTGATGCAAAAACAACAAGAGAAAGACTTACTGGGAAAAGTGCTGCTGACCGTTTCTGCCCTGTGCCTCGTCACCGTGGCCGGGCTGTTGGTCTGGGGTTTTGTGCTGGATTGAGGCAATGTCTGGCGAGCGGGCATAAAAAAACCGCCGCGGCGGTTTTTTTGGCAATTCAATCAGATTTTGCAGCCTTCGCAGTCTTCTTCATCCTCGAAAATCTCAGGAACTTCCCTGGCCTTCTGCGCCGCATTTTTTTCCGCTTTGGCTAATTCATCATCAATGTCAAAATCAAAAATATCATCACTCATCGCTATTTCCTAAGAATAGTCTCATGACCAACAACTATTATAGCCAACCTCGACAGCGGTGCAACCTATTCAGCTCAGCGCGGCCTGCGGCGCTGACGGGGTGGCTAACCTTTTGGCATAGGCCAGATCGTAAACGTCATAGAAATCAATCTCGCCCTTGTTGGCGATGATTTCCTGCATACGCGTTTTCAACACCGAGCTCACCGTAGGTTCGTTCAACAGCGCCTGGATAGCCTGCGGCGACAGTGCGCGCGTAAAGTACCATTCCCCATTGTAACAAACTCGCAGATCCAGCACGCCGATGTCCTCGAAGCGGTAAACCGGTTTGATTTCAATCAGCAGCATGGCAAACATAAACAACACAAAGGCAGTAAAACCCAGGAACGAATACAGCCCCATATAGGGCACCGGGTACATCACCGCAATCACCGCAAAATAGCCAGCGAACATGGCAAAGCACAGCCAACGGTGGGTACGTGCAAACTCGCTGTTGAAACGCGGCTTGCCGTCACGCCCTTCCCGCCGGTTAATCTGTTCTATCTCTGCAACCAGGATGTTCTTAATCGTATCCATCGCCATACCTTAATGCCTCAGCGCATCGTGACTATCACCAATCTCAGCCCAAGCTATCACAATGACAGTTTATTGAGGTAGATCAATTCCTGCATTATTCGCCGCAAACTGTTATAGGATTAACGTGACTGTGATGCCCTTCCCTGCCCCTGAGCGACCATAAACATACGCTGTGCAACATCATCCGCCTGCTTGATTTTACGTTTCTGCGGTTCGTCACAGCGATGCGCAGCGCGTACATAGGCGATTTCATGTGCCTGATCGATCATCGAAATCACCTTGTCGCACGCTGTTTTATCCATATTACCCAATAGGGTGGTGATGATTGCCTGGTAGGCATTGGAGGCCGCAGTGAGTGCCTGTTCACGGGCTTCCAATGCCTCTATACGCTGCAAAAGCACTTGAAGCAGTTCAGTATCAGACATATCCACCTCCACTCACCAGGCAACGCTGCCTGTAATAAGTGTAGCAAGGGTTGCGCTATCATGATGGGTTTCAATGTGTTGCTACTGGGATAGAATAGAGGGACATCCTCTGGAACCTTCAATACCTATAACAAGGAGCATCACATGCCATCAAAACGTTATCGTTCTATCCCGTTGTTAGCCACGTTATTACTTTGCGCTTGTACTGCCTCACAAAGCAGCGTTGAAAGACACGCCCGCCATGCCACTTATCAGTTGGCGAATGCGCATTTCGACCCCAACACACAGACCAATATCTCGAAGTCAGCCAAAACCGCCATCCCGTTCTTCGAGCAGTTCTACCAGGCAGGAAAAAAAGATCGCCAGGATGGACTGACCCGCGAACAGGCACAGCAAAGAGTGAATGGGTTCCGCAGCCCTGATTTTTTACCTGAGTCAGAGCAAAAGGCGATGATGTTTAATCAATCCTATACGGCTGACTCGCCGAAAAAACAGCGCGAGATCCTGCTCGAAAATGCTATCGCCACTTACTGGGATGGTTATGACGGCAAGCCTTAACCAGGCGAACTTTAGCAGCCCCCTTCTATTACCTCTGTGAGGGGGCCTTAACCCTGTATCATTCCTGTACTGTTCGGGGACATTGTAGACAGGTGTTCGCAGACATGCTGAACACTTTTTAACGCCCTTTATTGATGAAAATTGGTCCATCCCTCAGATAATCCTGCAGTAAAAGCCTCTGAAAAACATAACATTTTTTACTCGATTTGATTCAAATCCCAGATAACGCTAAGCTATATGACAAGAAAAACTAATCCTAAGGATGACCTTTTTTGTTTAAAACCCTATTTATTGTGATGAGACTCTCAGAAAAAAACCACGAGGACAATCTGCAAAACAAAGGTGACATTAGCCTGACTGATATCTTGACCAATAAAAATGAGCGGGCCGACGAACTCGCCGACGATCAATTTTGCATGGGATGATTTATGAAGCTAAGAAAAAAAAGGCATAAACCACTACAGATTAATGACATCACGATTATTGATGACAGCAAGTTAAAGAAAGCCATTACCGCCGCCGCATTAGGCAACGCCATGGAATGGTTTGACTTCGGTGTTTACGGCTTTGTCGCCTACGCACTTGGCCAGGTGTTCTTCCCTGGCGCCACGCCCGGCGTGCAGATGATTGCCGCTCTGGCCACCTTCTCGGTTCCTTTCCTGGTACGTCCTTTGGGCGGCGTCTTCTTCGGTGCCATGGGCGATAAATTCGGCCGCCAGAAAGTGTTATCCATCACCATCATTATTATGGCGATCAGTACCTTCTGTATCGGCCTGATCCCGTCCCACGCCTCAATTGGCATCTGGGCCCCTATCCTGCTGTTGCTGGCCAAACTGGCACAGGGCTTCTCCGTCGGTGGGGAGTATTCTGGCGCAGCCATCTTTGTGGCCGAGTATTCACCAGACCGTAAACGCGGATTTATGGGCAGCTGGCTCGACTTTGGCTCCATCGCCGGCTTCGTATTAGGGGCTGGTGTGGTGGTACTTATCTCCAGCATCGTGGGTGAGGCCAACTTCCTCGACTGGGGCTGGCGTATTCCGTTCTTCCTGGCAGCACCGCTGGGTGTGATTGGCCTGTATCTGCGCCACGCCTTGGAAGAAACGCCAGCGTTCCAGCAGCATATGGACAAAATGGAACAGAACGATCGTGCGGCCATTGAGAACCCGCCGAAGACCTCGTTCAAAGAGATCGCCACCAAGCACTGGAGAAGCCTGCTGGTGTGCGTAGGTATCGTGATCTCGACCAACGTGACCTACTACATGCTGTTGACCTACATGCCAAGCTACCTGTCGCATAACCTGCACTATTCCGAAGACCACGGCGTGCTGATTATCATTGCCATCATGCTAGGTATGTTGTTCGTCCAGCCACTGGTCGGCATGACCAGCGACCGCATTGGCCGTAGACCCTTCATCATTGGCGGTAGCGTCGGCCTGCTGTTGCTGGCCATCCCTAGCTTTATCTTGATCAACAGTAACGTTATTGGCCTGATTTTTGTTGGTCTGTTGATACTGGCCGTGTTGCTCAACTCCTTTATCGGAGTGATGGCCTCCATTCTGCCTGCGATGTTCCCAACGCACATCCGTTACAGCGCGCTGGCGATTTCATTCAATATCTCGGTACTGATTGCAGGTGTCACACCAACGCTGGCCGCCTGGCTGGTTGAAACCACCGGCAACCTGTATATGCCAGCCTATTATCTGATGGTAGTGGCAGCGATTGGTCTGGTTACCGGCCTGTATATGAAAGAAACGGCTAACAAGCCGCTGCGCGGTGCTGCTCCTGCCGCCTCTGACCGCTCAGAAGCCAAAGAGCTGCTGCAGGAAACTTACGATAATATCGAGCAGAAAGTGGAAGATATCAGCCAGCAAATCGCCGATTTGGAGAAGAAAAAGCAAACGCTGATCGACCAGCATCCAAAACTGGATTAATTCTCTACGGTGAACAAACAGGCCAGAGCTCGTTAGCGTAACGACTCTGGCCTTTTTATTACTCTCAATGGGCGTATTACGAACCGGTTAAGATTCTGTCCGTTGCCTCGTTCAACTTAGCCAGATTATGAGCCCGCAGCAGATTCGCTACTGAGTCTTAATGCCTCTTGCCGATGGCTTTACCGTCACAATAAAAATACCCGACATAATGACCAGCAGGCCAATACCCAGCGTGAGAGTCAATTGCTCCCCCAGGAAGACAACGGACATCAGTAAGCCTATCACTGGCACCCCGAGCATCGCCGTCGACATGCTGGTGCTCGACAACCACATGCTGGCGGCATTCACCGCAACAAAGCAGAACGCGGTCGCCAGCGGCCCCATAAACAGCAGTATTTCGATTAACGATGTAGAACCATCGCCAGTATATGGCCCTTCGAAAACCCGAGCCATCAGTGCTAACGGTACGCTTGCCAACAGCATCTGCCAGGGAGCAAGCTCATAGGCGCTGCACACCCCTTTATGATAACGCAGGTGCAAAATGCACATCGCCCAGGCAAAAGAGGCCGTAAGAAGCATCAGGTTCGCCACGATGAGCACCTTATCGCCCCAGTTAAACGTAAAGGGATTAAACAGCACAATCACCCCTACGCCACCAAGTAGCGATCCCATCAATTGCCGGCGTGAAAGTGACTGCCGGAAAAACAACACCGCAATAGGCGTGACCCAGAGCGGCGTAGTGTAAGCCAGGATTGCGGATCGGCCAGCAGGCACTTCGGTCATGGCAAAGGCACCGAGCACGGTAAATGTCAGCATTTGCAGCAGCCCCACGCTCGCCACCAACGGCCAATCCTTGCGTGGCGGGAATCGCAGCTTTTTGGTCAATATCTGCAGAGCAAACAGGCACAGCGCGCCACTGACAAATCGGGTGGTAGAAAGCCAAATCGGCGTCATATGAGAAAGCCCAGCCTTCATCACCGGCCAGTTCGCCCCCCAAATCACAATGGCCCCAACCAACAGCAGGACGCCTTTGATTTTCACGCTATCGGGCGCGTAGCTCGACACGCTTGGCGAGCCGGTTAAGTATTTACCCTCAGTATCCACAGCGGTTTCTCATCCATTTATTCAACATGCCAATTTTATCTGGATAACCGGGGAAACTTTCTCTTATTATGTTCATCAAATCGGTTTTTATGAGTCATTTTAACCTCATAAATCACATTTTAAGGGTAAATTTTCTCATATGAAGAAGCTTGATCGCACAGACGTGGCCATTCTCAACTCGATGCAGACGAACTCGCGGATCACCAATGCGGAGCTTGCCCGCTCGGTCAATCTGTCCCCAACCCCCTGCTTCAACCGTGTAAAAGCCATGGAGGAGTTGGGCATCATCAGGGGGCAAGTCACCTTGCTGGAACCGGCGGTACTTGGGCTCCATGTGAACGTATTTATTCAGGTGAGTTTGGAAAAGCAGGTGGAAGGTGCGCTCAGCAATTTTGAGCAAGCCATTGATCAGCGCCCAGAAGTGATGGAGTGTTATCTGATGACGGGAGATGCCGATTACCTGCTGCGAGTATTGGTGCCCGATATTCGCGCACTTGAGCGTTTTATTCTGGATCATCTGACCAAGATCCCGGGCGTAGCCAACATCCGCTCCAGCTTTGCCCTCAAGCAGGTGCGTTATAAAACGGCGCTGCCGCTACCGGCAGAAGGCATCAGCATAGTCTCGACGAAATAGTCGTTTGATAACGAGTCACGCAAGAGCTGGCAAACTTCAACCGACTCAAGGCGTAGGGGCGCTGCATGCTGCGCCCAATCTTGAATAAGCTGCGCGAAAGTTGGAACCTCCGCGCATAGAAGGATTATTTTTTCTTGGCAGTAGTCGGATTTGGTTTGGCTTTCTTTGGCTTGGCAACGACTTCTGCAGTAACGGTTGATTCTTTAACCGCTGGAGCAGATACCTTGGTTCTCGCTTTTGTCTCTGCGGAGGGCTTGCCAGCATTGCTTTTTGCTTTGGCCGCAACCACTGCAGGTTTACTCGGCGTTGTAACCACCTTGGCTTCCGAGGCAGGAGGCTCTATAGCGTTGTCCTTAGCTGGAACAGCACCGGGCTCTGCAGCTAATGCCTTATACTTTTCCACCAGGTTTTGGTAAGTATTTAACGCTTTGGCGCCATTAAAGGAGTTGTCAATCTTCCCAGCGCGGATCAACTCGATAACCACCTGCTGGGCCGCTAGCTCTGGATGTTTGGCCGGATTAATAATCTCAATTTCAAATTCCATCGTCATCTCCTGATTGAATAGCCGAGTCTTGTAGCATATCAGTTGCCGTTGGCAACGAAATCGGGCTGAATCCATTCAATTGATAAATCGACGATAGAAAAGCCATAGCCCTCCGTGATTGAATTCGACCACCGACTGAGAAAATGCCTCGTTGCTTGTCGAATCGCGTTAAGGGCTATTGAGTGCTAGATTTAGATATGCCCCTCTGCCACTGAGATATCCAGTCCGTATCCGTGGCAACGAGCGGCTCATTTTAGGAGGAACTGCAATGTCAAAAAATGCAGCTGTTATGCTGATACTTACGCTACTTGGCATCGCCCCGGCCCACGCCATCAACGCAAAATTTGCCCAGCAGCTTGAACGTTCTGGCTGCACCCAAGTGACCGAGGCCCAAGGCTGTGACATTCACAAAACCAAGGCCGAGAATGCCAAGGCCGGTTTTGGAGCCGCCCCCGCCGCTGACACTAGTGCCAGCCCATATACCGGTGAGTGGGTTGCCACATTCCCACAGACGGGTGCCACGGTAGCGACAATCAGTATCGATGCCAAGGATCATGTCTTGGTCAACGGTAAGCAGGTTAAAGCAAAAAAATCTGATGGTGCGCTGGTGTTCAAAAATGGCGCTATCACTTATACCATTCAAGGAGATCGTCGCCTCAAGGGGGAAGATGTCTGGGTGGATAATGATGCAGGCAGCAAAGGAGTGATTAATGCCAAATAGAGGGTATTAGTTGTGCTATTTTTAGCCGATAAGCGGATTTCAGGCACAAAGAAGCCCCGGCGGCTAAGCATGAGCTTTTCTATAAGGTTGTGGTGGCCAGTGCTGATCTCCGGCATGTGACAGGTTGAAATATTCACATTCTTGCCCCTGCGCATTCACCACATATTCAGTTAACCTATCAGTTTACGATATGTCTGGGTTGTTGATGGCTTTGCTTGCGCATTACGCAGCAGCCTCGCAAAGTTGCTCTGTAATGGTCAATCAAAAACCGCCCGGAGGCGGCCAAAATCAATATCATTAGGTAAATATTCTTCTCCATATTATGACACTATCTTCCACGTCGAGTCCGGAACCTCAAAAGGAAACACCTTGAACGTTGCAGTAGCCGTCGCGATAATATCCCCAGTCTCGTTAAATAATTCACCAGATGTAAATATAATCGAATTCTTTGCATGAGCAATGCGTCCTCTGCCATAAATTTTCCCTGGGTAAGCTGCATTTACAAAGTTAGTCTTGGACTCAATGGTTATAGCAACTTTCCCTTGAGGCATTGTGATATAGATGGCTGGCCCCATTGAATCATCCAACATTGCCGAGAGCACCCCTCCTTGAATACATCCTATAGGGTTTGCTAGTGAATCGCTTGCTTCAAACTCAACATGTACCTCTTTCTCTTCACTATTGTATTTAATGAATTTCCAACCAAGCGTTTTTGCAACAGGAGACATTTCAGCAAGGCCATTAACAACATTCATGAAAAGTGGTTCACTAGACATAAGTTCCTCTGCATCAGATAAGACAGGAACTATTAATGTAGTAGAAATCCTATACAGTTCAAATTGAGAACAACATTTTATAAATTCAACCTGGTTGCAAAACACTGTGCCCTTCAGATCCCGAATAGGCGATCAGCGAAGTCTACTTTCGTGGGGTAATTCTGCACGCCAAATATTCAGCGAGCCTATCTGTCCGGCGCAGATTTGTAGTGAGGCTTGAAGCGCCAGTGTGTAGCTAAGCGTGTTCGTTCTTCACCCCCCGTCGGGATCCAGGTATAACCCGGGACAGCTTTAACGCACATTGGATGAAGGCTAAAACGGCAGCATCGGAGAAACATCCAGACCTGAGTTTCGATTGCACGTTCCACGATTTGAAAGCAAAAGGCATTGCTGATCTGGACGGAAGCCTGTATGACAAGCAATATCTGGCCACAAGAACGTGACGCAAACGGCGCGGTATGATAGAAAAATTGCGGTTGTGCCAGTGGTCGGCGGCCAGGATATGGCGAAATGATATGGCGAAAGGGGATTTTTGGCACAAAAAAACCGCCTCTCGGCGGTACGACATTACTACATATTGCTTTGATTATTCTTAGTTTATTTTCCTGGTACCCGGGGCGGGACTTGAACCCGCACAGCCATAAGCCGAGGGATTTTAAATCCCTTGTGTCTACCGATTTCACCACCCGGGCTCGGGAAAATTGGAGGCGCGTTCCGGAGTCGAACCGGACTAGACGGATTTGCAATCCGCTACATAACCGCTTTGTTAACGCGCCTTAATTCTGTTTGCCTTTGCAGGCTAAAGCTCGCAATCACCAGCTTTACTAAATTTGGAGCGGGAAACGAGACTCGAACTCGCGACCCCGACCTTGGCAAGGTCGTGCTCTACCAACTGAGCTATTCCCGCATTAATCAGAACTTGCTGATTTTTTTAAATCTTTTGGCAACTCACCGCTGCCGTCTGATGCGATGCATTCTACTTATCTGGCGTGGTGAGTCAATAAAATTGTTGTCTCACCGGGTTCGTTTGCCGATTTTTACATCGCTTCGATCAAGGTTCCAGCAAATCGCGGCGTGCCGCGTTCAAATATTGGAACATTGACCAGAAGGTCAGCACGGCGGCGATGTACAGCAAGCCGAACGACAGATACTCCACCGTAGGCTCTGGCCGCCACAACAGGCCAACCAATGACATCATCTGCGCCATGGTTTTCACCTTGCCAATCCACGAAACCGCCACGCTGCTGCGCTTGCCGATTTCCGCCATCCATTCGCGCAACGACGAGATAATGATCTCGCGGGCGATCATGGTTGCCGCAGGCAGAGTGATCCACCAGGTGTGATAATGTTCCGCTACCAGCACCAGGGCCACCGCCACCATCACCTTATCGGCAACCGGATCGAGGAACGCGCCAAAGCGGGTTGTCTGCTTCCAGCGACGGGCTAAAAAGCCGTCAAACCAATCGGTTACAGCAGCAAACACGAAAATGACCGCACAGAGCATCGGAGCCCAGACGAACGGCAGATAAAACGCCAGGACGAAGAACGGGATCAAAACTACGCGGAACAGGGTAAGCCAAGTCGGTATATTCAATTGCATAATGCTGGTAACTATCTGGCTGGAGTGGAAATTAAGAGTATGTTGCTACATTGCCCTCAGTGTTTCAATGCATTGTAGATCTTTTCTGCCAATGCTTGTGAAATACCCGGCACTTTTGCAATTTCCTCAACGCTGGCGTTCAATAATGGTTGAAGTCCACCCATATACTTCAACAGCACCTGACGCCGTTTTGGCCCAACACCGTCGATCAGCTCCAAGGCGCTGGTGTTTTTGACTTTCGCCCGTTTCTGGCGATGGCCGGTGATCGCATGGTTGTGTGAGTCATCACGAATATGCTGGATCACGTGCAGTGCCGGCGAGTCCGAAGGTAGCGAAATCCCCTCCCCCTCAGGGACGAAGAACAACGTCTCCAGCCCGGCTTTGCGATCACTGCCTTTGGCAATACCGATCAGCAACGGTTTGTGCTTGTCCCAGGTCACGTTCAGCGAATTGAACACGTCAATCGCCATACCCAGTTGCCCTTTCCCGCCATCAATAAAGATGACGTCCGGGATCTTGCTCTCTTCCAGAGCTTTACCATAGCGCCGTTTCAGCACTTGCGCCATCGCGGCATAGTCATCGCCCGGCGTGATACCGGTAATATTGTAGCGCCGATACTCCGAGCGCAATGGACCGTTGCTGTCGAACACCACGCAGGAAGCCACGGTCTGCTCTCCCATGGTGTGGCTGATATCGAAACACTCCATCCGGTTTATTTCGGTCAGGTTCAGCGTTTTCGCCAGTTCCGCCAGACGCTGATGGATGGTCGATTGCTGAGAAAGCTTGGTGACGAGCGCCGTCGAAGCATTGGTACGCGCCAGCTTCAAGTAGCGGGCACGGTCGCCACGCGGCTTGCTCTGGATCTGGATCTTGCGGCCAGCCAGTTCGCTTAGCGAGCTAGCCAGCAGATCTTTTTCCGGTAACGTAAAGTCCAGCAGGATCTCGGACGGCAAGGTGCGCGCCTGGCTGCCTTGTAAATAGAACTGGCCCACAAAGGTTTGCACCACTTCACTCAGTTCTGTTCCACCCGGTACTTTCGGGAAGTAGCTGCGGCTGCCTAACACCTTGCCCTGGCGAATAAACAGCACGTGTACGCAGGCCATACCCGCATCGAAAGCCACGCCGATCACGTCCAGATCGTCGCTGTCTCCTGAGACAAACTGCTTTTCTGTCACTCGCCGTACCGCCTGGATCTGGTCGCGGATGCGCGCAGCTTCTTCAAAATTGAGCAGTTTGCTGGCGTTTTCCATCCGCGCAATCAACTGGTGCAATACCTGCTGATCCTTACCGGACAAAAACAGGCGCACATAGTCTACTTGCTGGCGGTAATCTTCCTCACTCACCAAACCGGCAACGCATGGCCCCAGACAACGGCCAATCTGATACTGCAGGCAAGGACGGGAGCGATTGCGGTAGACGCTGTTATCGCATTGACGCACGGGGAACAGTTTTTGCAGCAGCGCCAGCGTTTCACGCACGGCGTAAGAATTGGGGAACGGGCCAAAGTATTCACCTTTGGCATGCTTGGCACCACGGTGTACCGTCAGCCGTGGGTGGCTATCGGCACTCAAAAAAATCAGCGGATAGGATTTATCGTCGCGCAACAGAACATTATATCGGGGCTGATACAGCTTGATATAATTATGTTCCAGCAGTAGCGCCTCGGTTTCCGTATGGGTAACGGTAACGTCGATTTGTGCGATATTTTTGACCAGCGTCTCTGTCTTACGGCTACTGACCTGAGTGCGGAAATAGCTCGCGAGACGTTTTTTCAGGTCCTTGGCTTTACCCACATAGATCACCGTCCCCGTCAGATCATACATGCGATAAACGCCAGGCTGACTGGTTACGGTTTTAAGAAATGCCGGTGCATCAAAACGATCATTCACTGCTTAACAATGTCTCCGCGTTGAACAGCCCGTGTCTGATCGCCAGGTGGGTCAATTCAACATCCCCGCTGATATTCAGCTTGGTGAACATACGATAACGATAACTATTCACTGTTTTAGGGCTGAGATTCAGCTGTTCTGAGATCTCATTCACTTTCTTCCCTTTAGTGATCATCAACATAATTTGTAATTCACGCTCAGACAAGGTGCTGAACGGGTTTTCCGCCTGCGGCTCCAACTGGCTTAATGCCATTTGCTGAGCGATGTCCGAAGCGATGTAGCGCTGGCCAGCATGTACCGAACGGATCGCATTAATCACCTCTTGCGGTGCTGCGCCTTTGCTCAGATAGCCAGCCGCGCCCGCCTGCATCACCTTGGCAGGCAACGGATTCTCAGTATGAATAGTCAACATGATGACCTTGATATCGGGCGTGTAACGCACAATCTTACGGGTGGCTTCCAGCCCCCCAATACCCGGCATATTCATATCCATCAAAACGATATCGACAGAGTTGCCGCGGCACCATTTTACGGCATCTTCACCGCATTGTGCTTCGCCAACAACTTTAATGCCTTTGATATCTTCAAGAATGCGTCGTATCCCTGCGCGCACCAGTTCGTGGTCATCAACAAGAAGAACGCTAATCAAGGAAAATTCTCCAAAATAAGGGAGTAACGCAATCAATCAGCCTCTGTCATCTAAACAGATATTACTTGGTTTTCAGCAAAGAATGAATACAGATTAATACTTACTCTCGGTTAACTATGGCCGGGTTTGTCGACCCCTGCGCCACCTTTGTTACGATTAAACCACTGGTTAGCGGATAAAAAACCATCAAGCCTATTAGGCTTAATACATTACCACCATGATACGCCATTTTACGCCTTCTGGCGGGAAAAATAATCGCTGTTTTCACAAAACCAGATAATAACCGCCCTACCAACTATCACCCGTAACTATATGAATTACAAAAAAATAACAAAATTACGCCATTTTTAATCACGTACAAACCGCTATAGGGAAACCCTTATTCAGAATACATAACCGTTGTAGACGGCGAAAAAGGTGACATTTCAAGAGAAAATAACCGACTTAAATGTCAATAGCTTGCAGATGAAATAGTTATTCATCACGTCGAATTAAGCCAGTATTACTTTATAAAATCCACTCGTTCTGAAAGCCCACACCCCGTCGCTAACTATAAATGAGTACGCAAAGGAATTACACCTCTAGCGCAAAAAAATGCCCTGCCAACCAGCCCTCACGGGCATCATGCCCTCGCCACGCGGCCTCAGCGATACGAACCGCCGATGCTGTGATATACTCCGCGCCCTAAATGAGGCACGGGGTCTGCCTGGGTGAGTCGGCAGCGGGTTGTTGTGCATCAAACCACATTTCACATTTCACTTCAGGCTTATGCCTTAAAATTCAGGAGATAAAATGAGCAACGTTGACTTCACTACGTCTGCAAACCCGCAAGCGCTGGCCACAGAAGTTGCCTGCCTCAAAGCGACTTTGACGTTGATATTAAAGGCAATTGGCCAGGCTGATGCCGGTAAAGTGATCATCAATCTGGAACGTTTTGCCGCTCAGGTAGATGACCCGGATCAGGCTGAAATCTTCAAGAACAGTATTCAGCAAATCAAGCACGCCTACCGCCAATAATCCGTGCGCTATCAGGCCCCCCTTTGGGGTCTGATAACGGCTTGGCGATGTAATTCCCCCCCTCCTTAGCGGTTGAATGATAAGTTTCGTAACAGAATATTTTCTATCATTAACTTAACCAACATCCACTCTAGCGCATTAATCATTAGTTGAAAAAACAACAATAGGATTAGTCCCATTTAATCATTAATAATGTTGTGGGATTTTTATTACCCCATTATTGTTCGTACCGCGAATAAATAGCCCTATAGTTTAGGAATTAACTCACCTTTCGCGCAGTATCTGCACGGGCATGCTGGCAAGCACCGTTTTCTTTGGGGTAATTGGCCCGCAAGGCACGGGCCGGGTTTGATGGAGACTAACTACTGATTATCGGACTACCATCACCGAGATCTTGGCGTGACGGACAATGGCGGCCGCATTTGAGCCAAGCAGATAGGTTTTGACACTAGGACGGCGAGAGCCAATCACGATCAGATCGGCTGAGATTTCCTCGGCAAGTTGTAACACCTCGTCACGTGGCGAACCGAAGCTGATGGTATAAGAAAGACGCTCCAACGGCAGATCGATCCCCGCCATGAGCTTCTTCAACCCCTCCACCGCCTTCACTTCAGCCTGATTTTCAAACTCTTTGATGCCAAACGAATAGGCGGTCACAAACGCCGAAGCATCCGGCAAGGCATGGAAGAAATGCACCTTGGCCCCAGACATCTTGGCCAGATACTCCACATGTTCGAGCGCATGTTCAGTCAATACGTCTTCAGCAAGATCTACCGGTACTAAAATGGTCTTGTACATATTCAATCCCCTCTCTGTATTACCGTGATGAACACAGCTTACCGCTGGCCAATGGGAGCTTGTACCTATTTATGATGCTTTTGTGATCAGCAGGTGTAGCTGGTGGCTTCTCGACCTTTTGGCCACCATTACTCAACCAATGATTTATACTTTTGTGATTTGAACCGCAAAACCAACCAAATGTACGCTGCACGCCCGGCGATCCTCTGCCAAGCCGCGCCAGCTGCAGCAATAAACTGATTAGAACTCAACTGCTCCCCGCGCAAAACCCACTATTAACGCCCCTCAAGCACAGACAGGCATCAGGATTAGTTTTACCGTCTTTTAGCATTAGTTTTTCTCATGCGAATTTTATAAGCCCTTGTTTAATCAATGAGATAACCACTGCTGGCACTGTTCATTTGCCGCGGTAAAGAGTAATCTTCCGCCCCCTAGACGTCCGATTTGCCTCCCCTGAGTAAAGAATAATCGGCTTTTATCCCACCTTATTATGTTGTAAATATGTTGCACAAAGGTGGTGATATTGAGTTACCTTAACTTTTGTCGGAAAAACCGGCTAATACAGATAAAAAAGAGCCACTTCAGAGCTCGCCATTCCACTCATGACAGGTAAAAACAGGACAGCATACGATGGTAGATCATTCTAAAATAGCAGTGGACGCCACGCCCGGATCAGAAGATCACCTAAGGCGAAACCTCTCAAACCGACATATCCAGCTGATCGCTATTGGCGGTGCCATTGGTACAGGTTTGTTTATGGGTTCCGGTAAGACCATCAGCCTGGCCGGGCCTTCCATCATCTTCGTGTACATGATCATCGGCTTTATGCTGTTCTTCGTGATGCGCGCGATGGGTGAGTTACTGCTCTCCAATCTGCAGTACAAATCTTTCAGTGACTTTGCTGCCGATCTGCTCGGCCCCTGGGCAGGGTTCTTCACCGGTTGGACTTACTGGTTCTGTTGGGTGGTGACGGGCATTGCCGACGTGGTGGCCATTACCGCCTACGCGCAGTTCTGGTTCCCCGATCTCTCCCAATGGATCGCCTCTTTACTGTGCGTGTTGCTGCTGCTTAGCCTGAATCTGGCAACGGTGAAAATGTTCGGTGAGATGGAGTTCTGGTTTGCGATGATCAAAATCGTCGCGATAGTGGGCCTGATCATCGCCGGCCTGGTCATGGTGGCCATGCACTTCGAATCCCCAACCGGCAGCGTAGCCTCCTTCTCCCACTTATGGAATGATGGCGGCATGTTCCCTAAAGGCATTAGCGGCTTCTTTGCCGGCTTCCAGATTGCGGTGTTTGCCTTTGTGGGTATCGAGCTGGTGGGAACCACCGCGGCCGAAACCAAAGATCCGGAAAAAGTGCTGCCACGGGCCATCAACTCCATCCCGATCCGCATCATCATGTTCTACGTCTTCGCGCTGATCGTGATCATGTCGGTAACGCCTTGGAATTCGGTGGTGGCCGATAAGAGCCCGTTCGTCGAGCTGTTCGTACTGATTGGTCTGCCAGCCGCAGCCAGCGTCATCAACTTCGTGGTATTGACCTCTGCCGCCTCTTCCGCCAACAGCGGCGTGTTCTCCACCAGCCGTATGCTGTTCGGCCTGGCACAGGAAGGCGATGCGCCTAAATCCTTTGCCAACCTGTCCAAACGTGCGGTACCGGCAAACGGCCTAACCTTCTCTTGTATCTGCCTGCTGGGCGGCGTGGTGCTGATCTATCTGATCCCGAACGTCATGACCGTATTCACGCTGGTCACCACCGTGTCGGCCATTCTGTTCATGTTCGTCTGGACCATCATTCTGTGCTCGTATCTGGTCTACCGTAAGCAACGCCCGGCACTGCACCAGAAATCGATCTACAAGATGCCTGCCGGTAAGTTGATGTGCTGGGTATGCATGGCGTTCTTCGCATTCGTGCTGGTGCTGCTGACGCTGCGCGAGGACACACGCCAGGCGCTGGTCGTCACGCCACTGTGGTTTATCATTCTGGGGATCGGTTATCAGTTTGTACGCCGTAAGAAGGCGGCCTAACTTTAGTTATTGCAACGCCGCGTTCTCACGCGGCGTTTTTACAGGTGCGCATGCAGCACCCGCCCCTATGTCAACTCTACCGGCTTTGGTTTACGCCGAATACGCAACTCACTGACTATCACCCCCAGCACAATCAACCCTGCGCCAATCAGCGCCAACCCAGGCAAACGCTCACCGGCGATACGGCCGACTATCCCTGCCCATACCGGTTCACCGGCATAAATCACCGTGGCACGGGTAGGTGAAACGCTGCGTTGTGCCCAGTTCATCGTCAGTTGGATCACCGCACTGGCGATCCCCAGCCCTACCGCGCTGTAAAGCAGATAGTTGGAAAACGCCGGAACCGACTCTCCGGTGGGAGCCATCATCAAAAACGATAACAACGACGCAGTAGCCAGCTGCACAATGGTCACCCGCCGCACGTTAACCTTGCCTGCAAAAACACCGATTAAAATCACCTCGATGGCGATCGCCAACGCACTGACCAACGTCAGGAATTCACCGCCGCTGAATGCCAGGCTGGAACTGCTTGGCCCGCTCAACAGCATCAGCCCGACGAAGGCCAGCAGAATGCCAATCCAGGACATGATCCCCGGCATACGCCCAAGGACCAGCCACTGCAATAACGGCACAATCGGCACGTACATGGCAGTAATAAAGGCCGACTGGCTGCTGGTGATGGTTTGCAGCCCCATGGTTTGCAGGCCATAGCCGAACATGATCGAGGTGCCGATAAACACTCCGGCCTTGATTTCGTACCAGGTCATCCCGCGTAGCAAACGCAGAGAGAACAGCACCAGCGCCAACGTCGCGGTGCCAAAACGTAGCCCGACAAAAAAGAATGGCCCACTGACCAGCATCGCCTGATGCACGGCCAAAAAAGTGCCGCCCCAGAGCATGGTGATAAAGACCAGTACGGCTTCCTGGGGTTTGATCTTCAGAAACAGCGTGGGAGTAGAGTTTTTCTTGACCGTTGACACTGACTTGCCCTTCCTGCTGGGTGCAATAAAATACACAATTTCTGCCAGTATGGGGAAAAGGCTAGCAATCGGCAATATCGTGCCGGATTGGCAGCAGCAATCGCCGCCCGGTGCCGAGGGTTGACAACCAATCCTCCTGGACCTTTTTACTCTTCCTGGGCCGGGACTTCCGGCAGCGTTTCCAACGGCGGCTGTATCCCCTCAGAGATGTAATCTACGGCAGCCAGGGAGCGCTCGTTGCCCATAGCGTCTTCCACCACCACATGTTTGATAGCGCCATCAGAAAGTATCACTCGCTTAATGCCACGTTCGGGTTCCATATCTCCTCCCGGTGTAAATGTCTGCCCCTCAAGTTTAGCCTGTGCAGCGCTTGTCGGGTTGCGGTCTAAGCGTTTATCTGAATACCCTTCGCAATTTTTATCATATCCCCCCGGTTATCCGAGCTCCGTGCGGCAATGCACTTTGTATGGTCAGCGAAAAATCATCACTGGCAGTTATACATATAAGGCTAGCCATCAATCATCCCTATCTTGTTTGCGGAACCCGAGCAGGGTTAAAATGCCGACCAGCCTACCGCTCACCCGTTGAACGTCCGGTCGATTCAAGCTGTGTCCGCCTGTCCGCCAACCAAAGCCAGGCGTTCTATTTTTTGCGTACTGCAAAGGGAAATAAGTCAGTGTCTAAAGATTTTGATGAACTAATAAGAGACATGGATCTTATTATTGAAAATGTAGACAGTTTCAAGGCTATGGCCCCACGCATGCCGCCACCGGCGGTAGAAGCGCCGCCAACAGCCCACTCCTACGATTCATTCTGCGAAAACATTGCGCTGAAAGTGGTATTGAAGGTTCTGCTGTCATCGGTAGACAAGATCGTCAAGGTGCAAATCGCCAACCGGGTTGAGCAAGAGATCACTCAGATCGAGCAACAGGTCGTCATGGCTGGCGGTGGCCCGGTTGCGCCCGAAGACCTGGCACAGATGACCCACTACGTGCGCCGTACCGTTCACGATTTACTCAATTGAGTTCCGCCAGAAAAGCGGTTGTGCGTTGGGGATGGATTGTTTCAGCCCGGATAGCATGGCTTGGCGAATATCAGCATTCAGGGAAGGTTGAATAATCATCGGGTTTCCCCGAATCAAGCGTACTCCAGGCGTTTCGGCTGCAAGCCGGGCGTTTGGGGTTTCGTCACCTTGACGGCTTTCGCCGGATCGCCTGCCACAAACTCCAGGGTGGGCGAATAGTAAAAAGGCAACCATGCCTCGAAATTCTCTTCCCACTCCCATTTGACTGGGCATGGCCACAGAATATCTTCGTGCAGAATGTAATAGATCCACCTCCCATGAGGGCGGCGTGGCTTAAGTGTTTTCATAATGCCATCAATACTTTCTCACCTGTTGCAAGCTGGCCGCGAAATGGGCCGCTCGGCCATAATACCTCAGTGGAGCCACTTGAAGCGAGGAGCACCACGAAACGCGGTGCTTAACAGGTAATTATACGATAACGGCACGGATTTTGCGGCAAAGTAGCGGAGTTTAATCCGCTACTTTGCGCAATACATTACTACGAAGTGATGGTAAATCTTACTACATGTTCAGTGAGGAATAGTGCGGTTGGCAAGTTATCTTGCTCTTGTCACTACCCTCGGCCCTAAAGGGCGTATCCCTGGTGAAGCACAATATTTTCTATTCGGTATACTCTTGAGAAAGGTCAATTATTCCCTTCTCTTGCCAACAACATACCCATTTTTTGCCACCAGGAAAACAGGTGAAAAACACCCTTGTAATCATTGTCAATAAATGTTAACAAAAGCTAATCAATACAGACACCTTAATGAACATTTGAATTATTAGCATGAAAAGGAAAGATTAGCCATGAAGATTAACGTAACGGACACTCCAAATCCGCAGGACGAAGAGTTCGTGATTGACAGCCTCTGGGCGCACAACCATCAGTATGATGCGGTAGATATTCATCCGTTATTCCTGACCGTCACCGACGATCGCGGGCAGATTGTGGCAGGGCTGGTTGCCAGAACCTGGTGGGGTGGATTAGAAGTCCAGTACCTTTGGGTAAGTGACGAGTATCGCAAAAAAGGCTACGGCCGTGACCTGATGCTGCGGGCAGAACAGGAAGCCGTCAAGCGCGGTTGCCATATGGCCTATGTCGATACCTTCAGTTTTCAGGCGCAGGCGTTTTACGAAAAACTGGGGTACCAACCGTATGGCAACTTAGCGGGCTATGCGCACCGCCATACTCGCATTTATTTAGCGAAAAACATCTGATAGCGCTGAAGTATGAGGGGTTCAAATGGATTCATTTTGGCAGAGCAATGAATTATATTTAAAAGGTCTCATCACCATGATGGAACATTTAAATGAGCCTTGGGGCATTAAAGATTTATCTTCACGCCATATTTATATGAATAAGGCGGCCTATCTTTATACCAATACACCTCTCAATTTCGATATTGCGGGCAAGCTTGATGCCGAATTCCCTGCCGATTGGGCAGAGTTCGCCCCCGACTTGCAAGAACACGACAGGAAAACCGAAGGAACGCGGGATCGCGTAGCCGTCATCGAGACGCACTTCTGGTACGGTAGCGACAGCCTGGTCCCCTTTATCAGCGAAAAACTGCCTATTTATAATGACAAGGAAGAGCTGGTTGGCACCATGTGGAACGCCCGTCCGCTGGACAGTTTTTCACCGCTAAAATATATCAACCAGCAAAAACCCAGCATATTAACCACCGAAGTCAGCATCCAGATTTTTACCCAGTCGGAGCTGGATATCATATTTTTGATGCTGCAACGCTACACCAACAAAGAGATTGCCAGGCTATATGACGTCAGCAATAAAACCATAGAAAATAGAATCTACAACATCTACCAAAAAGCCGATGTGCATACGCTCCAGCAGTTCGAGGAGTATTGCAAACTGGTGAATTTGGACAGCTACATTCCAGTACGCCTAATTGAAAAAGGCATCCAATTTATTTAAACGTTAACGAGAGATTATCGTGATTAAAATTGAAGACTACCCACTGAGCCGGGTACCGCAGGATAAGAGGGTCTCCTTCCTCAGCGTCGCCATCGTGCATATGGGTATGCTAACGGCCTTGGACCAGTTTATGTTGGGTGCCGTGCTGGGTAACTCAATGACCCTGACCGATGCCTTTATCGCTATCTCGATTGGCAGCCTGATCTTTGGGGTCGTGACATTCGGGCTGGGTTTGGCCGGGATGAGAGAAGGTATCTCCGGCAGCCTGCTGGCTCGCTGGTGTGGCTTTGGCCGCATAGGCTCGGTGCTTATCGGCCTGGTAGTGGCCGTCAGCCTGTTGGGCTGGTTTGGCATTCAGAACGCCATCTTTGCCAAATCGCTTAACTTCGCCTTGGGCGATCGCCTGGGCTTCCCGTTGTCAGCCTCACTCTCCGGCCTGTTTTTGACGGTGCTGGTCGCTTTTGGTTTTAAAGCGCTGCGCATCACTGCACGTATCGCGGTGCCGCTGTTTATCCTGCTGGTGTTCTTTATTTCCTATAACGTCCTCTCTGGGCAGAAACTGCATGAGGCCATTCTGCTGGCACCGATGGGGGACGCGTTAACCATCAGCGCGGGCATCACCATCGTGGTCGGCGGCGCCATTGTCGCCAGCCTGATGACCCCTGACCTGACCCGTTACTCCAAAAACAAACGCCACGTGTTTGGCATTACTCTGCTGACCATTATTGCCGGTGAATTCGTGGTTAACGGCCTGGCGATTTTTATTGCCAAAACGCTCGGCACCGCAGACGTGGTAACGATCATGGCCCAGAGTGCGGGCGGTATCGGTTTGCTGGTGGTCGTGTTCTCCACCCTGCGCGTTAACGATCTGAACCTCTATTCGTCGTCCTTGGGCGTGGTGAATGCGGTTGAAGGAATTACCGGTAAGAAGCTGAAATACACCGCGACCACGGTGATTATCGGTCTTTTGGGCACGCTGCTTTCGGTTCTGGGGATCCTGGACCGGTTTGTGGATTTCCTGACCGTGCTGGGCGTGGTATTCCCACCGATCCTCGGCGTCATGCTGGTGGACTATTTCCTGCTGCGCAGCCACCGCGATGCTCTGGACGCCAGCCGCCAGCTTGGCCAACTACCGCAAGAAACGCCGCTCATCGGCTGGGCAGCGATTATCGCCAGCATCGTCGGCAGCGTGATTGGTCTGGTGACGGAATGGGGTGTGCCAACCATTAACTCACTGCTGGCAGCCAGCGTGATTTACTGGTTGTTTAAACGCCTGTTTGGCCGGGCAACCAACCTGCAAACTGCTTAATTTGTCGAATTAACAGGGTCGAGCATATGTTCGACCCTAGCTAAGCGTGCGGCGCTCCTACAAGGTGAAACCTTGGTGGTGGTATCAGCCGTTCAGGTCGCGTTACCGGGAATAACGATATTACTGTCTGCCAACGACCCCATCTGATTAAACATCACGCAGGCAGCATCCACGATATGCATGGCGATAGCGGCACCGCTGCCCTCCCCCAGCCGCATATCCAGATGCAGATAAGGTGCCAATTGCAGGTGCTCAAGAGCCGCAGCCGCGCCCTTCTCCGCAGAGAAATGGGACGGCAGCAGGTAATCCCGAGCCTGAGGCGCAATGCCGCAGACCGCCAGCGCAGAGGCATATGAGAGAAAACCATCGAGGATCACCGGCAGACCGGCCGCCGCAGCCCCCAGCATCACGCCAGCCATTCCCACCAGATCGTATCCACCCAGCTTCGCCAGTACGTCCAGCGCATCTTGAGTATCCGGCTGATTTACCTCAATAGCCCGGCGCACCACGTCCACCTTGTGGTGTAAACGGTCGCTGGGGAAGTTGGCACCAATGCCGACCACTTCCTGCGGATCGCGGCCGGTAAAGACGCTAACTAACGCAGCGGCTGGCGTAGTATTAGCCATCCCCAACTCACCAACGCCAAACAACTTCACCCCAAGCGCCGCCTGTTCCAGCGTCAATTGAGCAGTGGCCAACAGCAACTCCTCCGCCTGCTGGCGCGTCATTGCCGCACCACGCGCAATGTTGCCGCTGCCGCGCCCAACTTTCATGTCGATCAGGCCCGGCAAGGGTTCGCTGTCGATGCCAACATCCACCAGCTTCACCTCGGCACCGGCATTGGCCGCCAATACGCAAACGCCGGTATTGCCTTTCACCATATTCAGCGCCTGGATCACCGTCACTTCACGCGGTGACACCGCCACCCCTTCAGCATAAACACCGTGATCGGCCATCATGACGATTATTTGCTTGCGGCTGGCGGCCATCTCGCTAAAACCGCGCATCCCGGCCAACTGGGTCGCCAACTGTTCCAGGCGGCCAAGGCTACCCGGTGGCTTAAGCAGGCCATCAATCTTTGCCGCTGCCTGTTGCATGGCGGCCGCGTCCAACGGCTTAATCAGGTCGATTAACGATGACAATGTTTGCATAACTTTATTCTCTGCTTGCAGGCTGCCAATGAGCCTGGCTGTTAAATACTTTTAGCGTGACAAACCCCTGGTTGAGTTCCACCACGCTGTAGGCTCCCTGGGTAAACGGGAAATGCCACATTCCGGCGGGAGGCAACTTTAGTAACCCAGCCAGCAGCAGGCTCAGAGAACCTTGGTGTGCCACCAGCAGACGATCGCCATCGCCCTGTTCGTTCAGCAGACGCTGGGCCTGCTGGCTAATCCTCTGTGAAAACAGTGGAAAGGACTCCCCCGCTGGCGGGCAGGCTAGCTGCCAATCCGCCACCCAGTCGGCCCAGGCAGCACTATCCTGCTGCTGTAAATCCTGGTGATGGCACATTTCCCAGTCGCCAAAATTCATTTCGTTAAAGCCGCCGTCGGGTTGGATCACCAGTTCCCTTTGCCCGAGCACGATCTCGGCGGTATGTTGGGCGCGTCTTAACTCACTGCTGATCGCCTGGGTAAAAGGCACCTCGGCCAGCCATTGTGCGATCTGCCTGGCCTGCTGCTCACCTTGTTCGGTCAACGGCAAGTCGGTCATGCCGCAAAATACGCCCTGCCGATTCGCCGCCGTTTGCCCGTGTCGTACCAAAAATAGCCGCATAACGCCCACTCACAGCAGTGTCAGTAAGAAGATCAGCTCGGCAATTTCTATCGCCGCCCCCAGGGTGTCACCGGTTTGCCCGCCCAGACGGCGGTGCAGATAGGTACGCAGTAACATCACAGCGATCAGCGCACAACCAAGCGCAAACAGCCCCTGCCCATGCCCTAACAAGGCGACCAAAGCGGCCCCCAGCGCCAGAGTGAACAGCGTTTGTCCGCCGCTAATCTTGCCAATGTAAAGGTTCCCCAGCCCGTTACCCTCACGGGCATAGGGCTGGCGATACATCATCAATACCACCAGGCCCCGGCAGGCTACTCCTGCTGCCGCCAACGTGGCCAACATCGGTACCCCGCGCAGTGCCAGTTCACTGATCACCAATACTTTGGCCACAACGATAAAGATCAGCGCCAACCCACCATTGGTACCTAGGCGACTGTCGCGCATGATTTCCAGCATTTTTTCCCGAGTACGAGCCGAAAATACGCCGTCACAGGTATCGGCCAAACCGTCGAGGTGGAAGGCACCGGTAACCAGAGCCAACGCCAGCACGTATCCCAACGCCGCCAGTGGTACCCCACACCAGGGAGCCAACAGGGTAAAGACGGCGCCACCGATTGCACCGACGATCAGGCCAATCAAGGGGAAACCGACGATGCCACGCTGGTAATTATCCATCGCTAACCCCTGTGTCCAACTGGCGGGCAACGGGATACGCGTCATCAATTGCAGGGTGGCCCAAAACAGTCGCAAACTCATTTGATCTTGACCTCAATACCAGAAATTACCAATAGCACCGACTCAGCGGCGGCGGCCAAACGCTGGTTAACACGCCCGGCAATATCACGGAAGTGCCGTGCCAGACGGTTTTCCGGCACGATGCCCATCCCCAGTTCATTGGTGACCAGATAAATCGCCGCTGGGCTGCGGGCGCAGGCGGCCAGCAGATCATCGATCTGCCGTTGGATTGCCGTTTCAACCACGGCAAAGTCGATGCTTTCCACCGGCATCTCCCCGGTCAGGTCAAACATCAGGTTGGCGATCAGCGTGGTAATACACTCCAGGATCACCGCATCTCCCACCCCCGCCTGTTGGTCGATCACGCTGGCCAGTTGCTGGCTGCCCTCCCAGGTACGCCAATGCGCAGGCCGGGCCTGGCGATGCAGCTTGACCCGTTCAGCCATTTCCTCATCGGTGACCACCGACGTGGCGATATACAACACCCGGTCACTGACACCGCTCGCTAACCTTTCGGCCAGCGAACTTTTGCCGCTACGTGCTCCACCGGTGATCAGGATCATTGGGCCCCCGTTTGCTGGTGCTCGGTCATCAAGCGGTAAATTTTATCCATATCAATATGTTCCCTCATCTTATCGGCCAAGAGATCAAACTGTTGCTGCTTATAATCGGCATAATCGAAAGCTGGGCCGTCGTAAACCGGCAGCCCTTTACGCTGGCGCAATTGGTTTAGCAGAGCGCGGCAAAAAGGTGCGCTGTCGAATAAGCCATGAATATAGCTGCCCAGTACGTTACCGGCGGGGTTAACTGCCCCGTCAAAGGCGCTGTCCGGTTGGCCGTTACGTAGGGAAAGACGGGAGAAAGGCGTAGCCTGTGATCCTAGCTGGGTGGTGCCCATATGGATTTCATAACCAACGACGTCCTGCTCGCCACAGCCAGACCAGAGGCCGGGCAACCCAGGCTCACATTGCGCTGTCACCTGTGTTGTGACTTTTTGCGGTGCGAAGCGGGTGGTGACATCCAGCAATCCCAAACCCGCCATCTGTTCCACACCGGATTCCACGCCATCAATAATGTGCTTGCCGAGCATCTGGTAGCCGCCGCAAATACCCACGATCTGCACTCCGGCCCGGTGCTGATCCTGTAACGCCGCCGCCAACCCGCTTTGCTGTAGCCACTGCAAATCCCCTAGGGTATTTTTGCTACCCGGCAGGATAATCAGATCGGCACCGGCCAGCGCCGCCGGGTGCGAAACATAGCGCAGCCCTACGTCAGGCTGGGCCGCCAAGGCATTAAAATCGGTAAAGTTGGACATATAGGGCAGCTGTACCACCGCGATGTCCAGCTCATGGCTGCTGCCTGTCGGGGCATATTTGCCATTTTGCAACGCCACACCATCCTCATCTTCCAGATCGATATTCAACCAGGGCATCACGCCCAGCACTGGCACACCAGTCAGGGCTTCGATCTGCTCCAAGCCCGAATAGAGCAAGGCAATATCACCACGGAATTTATTGATGATTACCCCTTTCACCCGGGCTTTCTCTTCTGGTTCCAACAGGGCCAGCGTGCCGTAAATAGCGGCAAATACCCCGCCACGATCGATATCGGCCACCAACAGCACTGGCGCATCTGCGATCGCCGCCATACCCATATTGACGATGTCGCGGTCGCGCAAGTTGATTTCCGCCGGGCTACCTGCCCCCTCCAGCACCATGATGTCGTAGCCACTGGCCAGGCTGTGATACACCTCGCTGATTTGTTGCTGCAACTGCGGCTTGTACTCGTGATAGCTGACCGCGTCCATATTGCAGGCCACTTTGCCCATCAGCACCACCTGCGCCTGGCAATCGCTGGTCGGTTTCAGCAGTACCGGGTTCATCCGCACATCGGGTGCGATACCGGCGGCTTCGGCCTGAAAAATCTGCGCCCGGCCCATCTCTTCGCCACGGGCGGTAATGCCAGAGTTGAGCGCCATATTCTGCGATTTGAACGGCGCACAGCGATAGCCATCCTGCATGAATATCCGGCACAGCCCGGCCACCAGCACGCTTTTACCCACATCGGATGCGGTTCCCTGCACCATCACACACCGTTTCATCACTTATTCTCCACGTCGCGCTGGCTGAGCCGCGCAAACCATTATTATTTCAAGCGCCAAGCCATAGCAGGCGCAACGCTGCAAACAGCAGCAGAGCTAACAGCGAGGCCGTCATCATCAGACGAGTGCTGCGTGGAATATCCGCCAGCTCGATCTCCCGCCGTGCCTCACCGATCCACGGCTTTTCGACCCGTTGACCAAAGTAATTGTTAGGACCGCCAAGCCGCACTCCCAGCGCTCCAGCCACGGTGGCTTCCGACCAGGCGCAGTTAGGGCTGGTGTGCTGATAGCGATCGCGCCAGCCAATGCGTAATGCCTGGCGATAGTCCAACCCGTTCAGCCGGGCCGCACAGCTCAGCAGTAGCCAGCTAAGCCGGGCCGGTAACCAGTTGGCGAAGTCATCCATCCGCGCCGACATATAGCCGATAGCGCGGTATTTCGGCGTTTTATAGCCCACCATTGAATCAAGAGTGTTAACCGCTTTATACGCCATCGCCAACGGTGCTCCACCTATCAGCAAAAAGAACAGCGGCGCAATTACGCCATCCACGCTGTTTTCTGCCACCGTCTCCACCACCGCCCGGGTGATTTGCGGCTCTTCCAGTTGTGAGGTATCCCGCCCGACAATCCACGACAGCTTGTGGCGGCTCTCCTCAAGATCGGCACTTTGCAGTGCCCGGTGAACCTCCATGGCCGCCTGCTCCAGGCAGCGCCCGGCGAGCAGGGTATAAATCAGCCAGACTTCCGCCAGCCAGCCTAACCACGGGTGGATATACTGCATCAGCGTCAAAAATCCCCAACTGACCAACCAGACCGACCCAACGACGCCCAGCCACAGCAGCCCGCCGCCAAGTTTTAGCGCTCTCTCGCTATGGCAAGTCCGGCGGATCGCGCGTTGCAGCACCGTGATCAGGTTACCGATCCAGCGCACCGGATGCGGCCAGTGCGGCGGGTCACCTAACAGACTGTCGAGCAGAAAGGCCGCGAACCAGGCTAGCAGCGTCATGACACGCACCTTGTAACCGCGATTGAGAAAGCCTGATGGTGGGTTAATGGCATAAAAAAATCCCGACCTCTCGGGCGGGATTTGGGTGTCAACAGGATACGACCAGGCGGTGCAACATAGCTGCACGTATCTTATGACAACCCCCTTCCCACCGAAGGTGTTGAATGTGTGACCAACTGGCCGGTCTTCTGGCTTAGCGTCATCCTCATCCACTCCCTTCCCAATCCTCAGATCAGTGGCGCAGTGGATTCGTCGGCATCACAGCAGCGGGGGCTGCGGGGGAGTTAAACCCCCTTCCCAACCACAACCTGTCATCGTTCAGGGTGTGGGTTATCCAGTTGGCAATAATACGGTTAATCACAACGTATGGGTTCAATGAACTCCACGCTTCAATTTATCACTTAGTTTTCATCTCGATAGCCTCGACAATGGCCATGCCATAATAACCTGTTGATATGGCGAATACACGCCAAGATCTGGCATTCACCTGGGCGACAGGTTTAGTTTGCAACGGATCATCGGCAATTACGCTGTGTTATCCTGCACGCAAATTTGACAGGGGAATAGCAAAACCGTGAGCGAACATGGTGGTAACGTACTGGAAATGGCGTTGAAAACCGGTCTGGATCCGGCCGAGATTATTGATTTCAGCGCCAATATCAATCCGTTGGGCATGCCCGCCAGCCTGAAGGCGGCGATTATCGAGCATCTGACCAGCGCCGAATGCTATCCCGACGTTGAATACCGGCGTCTGCATGCGGCATTAGCACGGGTTCATCACTGCCCGCCAGAGAATATCATGGCAGGCAACGGGGCCACCGAGCTGATTTACGCCATCGTGAACCGGCTACGCCCCCGCACGGCACTGCTCCTTACGCCGGGGTTTGCCGAATACCGCCGGGCATTGCAGCGGATTGACTGTCAGATCGAGGACTTCCTGTTGGATGAAGCCGGGGGTTTTCAACCCGATGAGCGGCTGCTGCAGGTGCTGGCCGAGCGCCAACCGGACTGTCTATTCCTGGCCACCCCCAACAATCCGACCGGGCTGATGCCAGACCCCGCGCTGTTGCAGGCCATTGTCGCCTGCTGTCGCCAGCACAACATTGCGTTGATCGTTGATGAAGCCTTTATCGATTTTCTGCCGGATGCGCCGGGGCTGATCCCGCAAATGGCGGAGTATTCCCGCCTTTATATCCTGCGCTCATTGACCAAATTCTTTGCCATCCCCGGCCTGCGACTCGGCTATCTGGTCAGCAGCGATCGCGCGGCTTTACAACAGATGAAACAACTGCGCGAACCCTGGACCATCAATGCCTATGCAGCACTGGCAGGCGAGGTGATCCTCGACGATCGCGATTACATCCAGCAAACCCACCAATGGCTGGCAGAGCAGCGTGCTTGGTTGTTTGACGCGCTGGCCACCTTGCCGCACTTGCGCATTTGGCCAGGGGCAGCGAACTATATTTTCCTCCGCTGCCTGCGTCCCGGATACGATCTGCAACAGGCGTTGTTGCAGCACCGCATCTTGATCCGCCACTGTGCCAACTACCCTGGCCTGTCCGCCGACTATTATCGGGTGGCGATCAAGAGCGAAGCGGCCAACCGCAAACTGATAGCCGCGCTGCAACAGGTGCTGGCAGAGGACTGAGGCATTTATAGGCGTCAAACATTAACCTATTGAATATCTTAATGGGCGCAGCATGGCACGACGACTCTGTTCGTAGAGGCAGATTTTTTTCATGGTGACTTACGACCAGGCACGGATTAAAAACGATGATCGAGCAGCTTATCCTGTGCAACCGGATACGCTTTACCATCGAATTTGAGTTCGACGCGGGTCTTGGCAACGACTTTGCTGCTTTCCACGCAGTCCTCCCCTTTTTTGCTGGCTTCCTTGTGCGTCGCCATGGTCTGTAGTTGCAGATCCTGGAAGCCGTTATGTGCGCTCTTGCCAAGCGCCAATGCGCGATGGGTCGTGGCAAAATCCCCGGCACACTGGCCATCCCACTCACCGCTATATTCATTCATGGTGAGATTGTTGAGCACCAGACTGACTTGCTGATCTTGCAGGGTATAGAGGTTAAGCCGTTCGATGCTGATGGGATTGACCGAGGAGGAGCCACGGTGGATAAAACGCACCCCGAAGGCGCGTATCGCCGGAGATAATTGGTAGCGCGCAGTGTCGATGGTCACGCTGCTAGTGTAGATGGCATCATCCATAATCGCTTTGGGATGATATTTGCTGGCCAGCACCTTGCCGGTCAGGCTATCAACCACCAAAACGGCGACGTCATAGTCGGTAAAATCGGGTTGGGCCTCTTCCTTGGGTTCCAGCATCAGCACCGCTATGGTTTTTTCCGGAGCATAGGGCCACACCTTGCAGGTGGACAGCTCGGTATTCATGGTCGTTTTGGCGGCGAAGGGCTTAGCCAATTCGTTAAGCAGCGGCTGGCAATCAGCCAGCGAGGAGAAAGAAATCACCCCTAACGCCAGTCCACCTATCACTTTAATCATCACTCGATTTCCTGTCTGCAATTGCATTAATTCAAACCTATTTTCTGGTGACGACTTCTCAGGCCACGTCCTGCAGGTAGACAGGCTTGCCAGCGCTGCGCTTGAACAGCGCTAGCTTTTGGCGAGCCAAGACAAAACCCGCCGCGTTCACTGAGTCTTTGCGAGCTAACCACCCCGCCACTTCCAACAGCAGCATCAGGCCACAGCAGAACATTACGCTCAGCAGGCCAACAGTAGCGAAGATGTCGGCAGCGTCCAGCCAATCCCATTTATCCGGCACCCCGCCCTGGTGCCACCAGTCATTCAACGTGAAACAGACCAGCAGCAGCATCAAAAACAGACAACAAATGGGCAAAGTTTTATACAGCCACTTAAGCCGTTGCAGTGACACCGCCAAACCGCTTGGCCGGTTGAGATAAGCGCTGCCGTCCCGCTCATTGCAAACGCCGATCACGGCGTTGCTCGGCCGGGCGATCAGCAGCGTCACTGGATCGTTGGCCGCCAGGAAGAAAGGATGTTCACGCAGCAGCAGCGGGTTAAGGTTTTCAATCATCGGATCCACACCAGTGCGAAACGTTAATCGCCCAGCGCTACAGCTAAATTGGTAATCGATCACTTCCCGCTGGTATTCACCACTGCCAATAATCTCACGCCTGGCGCTCACACGGGTGGCAATGCTTTGTACGCAAGAGAGTATGGCCTGATCGGACATCAGTTTATCGTTGCTCGGAACAGGAGGCTGCACGCCGGAAGTTTGGCAAAGGGCAACATCGCCATGCATCACCTGTTCCAGACCTTGCAGCGACTGGCGCGCCCTACGGCTGGCGTTCATCGTCCACTGGGTGAACGAGCTAAAACAGCCCCATACGCCGCAGCTTAAGACCAACATCAGAATAACCGCCACCCAAAGGTTGGGTAACCAGGTAAACCCATAGACCGCCAGCCCAATCAGTCCTGCTGAGCCCACCATCTGCAAGATGAGCCTGGAAGGATTTGGTTCATCAGCCGCTTGGGCTTGCAGGATGCCTTTTTCCGCGCTCACCAGCCAGTGCAACCAGTAGCCACCATCGGCCAGTTGATGCGCCCCGATATAAACCCCCTCTCCCGCAACCAATTTATCCAGCACGCTGATATCGGCAAACTGGTCGCTATAGGTGTAGAAAACCTTATCCCCAGCCAAAATACGCCGCAGCAGGTGTTCACCCGTGGCATTTTTATCATGGCGAATAAAGGACAGATGGTGGAAGCCGATTTTTTTCATGGCTGATAACCGGCGAGATCGGGGGACTGCGGGGAGGAACCGACAAAACCAGACGTCAATAGTGCCCAAAACCTTCTCATTGCCACAATCCCTGTTAGCGCCTGCATTAACTCCCCTTGGAATTTAACCAAAAAGTGAGCGTCAATCCAGCCGTTAGCAGGGATTATTCAGCTATTGCCAACATCCCTGTCAGCAATTTGCCGTTGTTGGCACCAGGCTATCAAAGAATACCGCTGAGCAGGCCGATCCCCAGCAGAGATGAACCGCCGCCAATCACCCGCGCCCAGCCGCTATGCGTAGACGAAGACGCCAGCAGATAACCGATACCCAACCCCGCCACGTGCAGCAACGCCGTTGCAATCACCATACCGGAAAGCGCCGCCACCGAATGAGAAAGCTCAGAACCGTGGGCCAGACCGTGGAAAATGGCAAAAGCGCCGATAATCAATGCGCCCGTTATCGCCGACAGTTTCAGCTGTAAGGCAACCATCACGCCAATGCCCAGCAGCGAGGCGGCAACGATAAACTCAGTGCCAGGTACGGTCACACCTGCCATGCCAACCAGCGCACCGGTCAGCAGCAAACCGGCAAACGCCAGCGGCGCCAGCCACCACTGCTTGGTATTCATAGCACTCCAGATACCTACCAATACCATGGCAACCAGATGATCCATCCCGGTCAGCGGATGGATAAAGCCTTCGGTAAAGCTTAATACGTGATGCGCGCCACCGTCATGGCCCACATGGGCAAAAGCCAGCATGGGGAACAGCGCCAGTAGGGATACAGCCACAGCTTTGACATTAATACGCATAATGAATACCTAAATTTTCCAGTGAATGAAGGTGGTAGTTTTACTCATGAAAACAGTTGATTACGTTATAAATTCATCCTTATGCCTGCCTTGAATAAGTCGGTTGGCGGCAATCAGCGCCTGCCCCAAGGCCAACCCGCCATCGCCTGCCGGTAAACGGGATGGCAGCAAGACCTGTAATCCGTCCAACTGCTGGAGCAACAGTTGCCGCAACAGCGCGTTATGCATCACTCCACCGGACAGCACGACGGTATTGATGCCGTATTGCTTTGTCGCGTGGCGAGCCAATGCGGCAAATCCCTGGGCCAGGGCGAAATGGAACGCATAAGCACGCTGTGCCGGGGGGGCCTGATAGGCCAGCCATTGCCGCCAGAAGGTGGCCAGATCGAGCTGATTGCCGAGCAGCGGCAGTGAAACCGGCGGCTGATGAGGCGGGCTTTGCCACGCCAAGGCTTCCAACTGGCAGGCTGCCTCCCCCTCCCAGGAAATTTGTGGCGGCACGATCTGTAATGCTGCGGCTACCGCATCAAACAAGCGCCCGGCGGAAGAGGCCAACGGTGAGTTGATTTGCCGTTCTACCGCCCGCAGTAAGATCGTCGCCTGCGGTTGAGGGATAGAGGCGGCCTCTGGCAACGTCTGCCAATCGGGGACAAAACGCTGTAACTGGGCCAACAGGTTGCGCCACGGCTGGCGAGCGGCCACATCGCCCCCTGGCAATGCCACTGCGGGCAACCCGCCCAAATGCTCACAATGCTGATAATCTACCAGCAGGCATTCACCGCCCCACAGTTGCCCGCCAAGGCCATATCCCAGCCCATCCAACGCCAGCCCGATTACCTTACCGCCGTCGCGCGGCCAGCCATGTTCCGCCAGGCAGGCTACCAGATGGGCATGATGATGCAGCGTGGTGACACAAGGGATCGTCCGCTCGTTGGCCAACGCCAGGCCCTGCTGGTGGCTGAGATAGCCGGGATGGGCATCGATGGCGATCGCCTGTGGCACCACGCCGTAGATTTCGCCAAACAGCGCCAACAATCGTTGTTGCTGTTGCCGGGTGGTTTCATCTTCCAGCGAGCCTAGATGCTGGCTGACCACCGCCCGGTCATCCCACAGCAGGCAGAAGGTATTCTTGCTATCGGCTCCCAGTGCCAGAATGGCCGGTTGGGAGGTAAAGCCAGGGGGCAAGGGCATCGCATCCGGGACATAGCCACGTGCCCGGCGCAGCATCTCACTACCCTGCTCGGTCAAGCGTACTAAAGAGTCATCGGCTCGCTGGACGATCTCGCGGTTATGCAGCAGCCAGACGTCAGCCACCCCAGCGAGTTCATCCAGTGCCTGTTGGTTGCTCAGTGCGGGAGGTTTGCCTGCCGGATTGCCGGAGGTCATCACCAGTGGCCGCGCGACCTGTTGCAACAGCAGATGTTGCAGCGGATTGGCCGGTAACATCACCCCTATCTCATTGAGACCCGGCGCAATCTCGTCGCACAAGGGGCTTTGTGGGTGAGCCGCGACCAGCACTATCGGTGCGGGTGGGCTGCGTAACAGTTTTAGCAGTGCCGTCGGTTCCGCGACCTGAACACATTGTTGCAGCCAGTGAGTATCCGGCATCATCACCGCCAAGGGCTTGGCAGGGCGATGTTTACGCGCACGCAGGCGCTGTACCGCAGCCGAGTTGGTGCCGTCACAGGCAAGATGAAAACCGCCGATCCCCTTCACCGCCACGATCTGCCCGGCAATCAGCGCCTGTGCGGCCAGTTTCAGCGCATCGTCGGCGCTGGCGGTGGTTTGGCCTGCGGCATCGCTGAGCCACAGGTGCGGGCCACACTCCGGGCAGGCGGTAGGCTGTGCATGAAAGCGACGGTCGGCAGGATCCTGATACTCCGCCAGGCACTGCGGGCACAGCGGAAAAGGCTGCATTGAGGTATTGGGCCGATCGTAGGGCATCCGGCGAATGATGGTAAATCGCGGGCCGCAGTGGGTGCAGTTGATAAACGGATAGTGATAGCGCCGGTTATGCGGCGAGTTCAGCTCTGCCAGGCAGGCATCGCAGGTGGCCGCATCCGCCACGATATGGGTATCCACTTGCCCCGCTCCGCTGCTGGTAATGGTGAAACTCGCTGGCTGTTGCGGCCAGTTAAACGGTGTAGAGGTGACGCTATCGATCCGCGCCAGGGGTGGACACTCTTGCGGCAGTACCCGCAAAAAATCCGTTATGGCAGACGATTGCCATAGCTGGACGATCACCCCGGCGCCGTCATTGCTGACCTCGCCGCACAGGTTAAAGCGCCGGGCCAGCAGCCAAACGTAGGGACGAAACCCGACCCCTTGCACCTTGCCCTTGATCCGCAGGCGAAGGCCGTTGCTGCTGGCGATATTCTCCGGCTCAAAATCTGCCATGTTGTCTCGACTCTCCTGTTAGTCCAGCGATCAATCTGTATCTCCTATCTCCCTCACCCCAACCCTCTCCCCAAGGAGAGGGAGCTAATTCGGTGCCTTGGTCAGCTATCGCGATCAATCTTTGTCTCCCTCACACCCACCCTTGCCCCAAGGAGAGGGCGCTGATTCGGATCCTAGGTCAGGTACGGTTTCCACGACTAATCACGAACTCGGTCGGTCCCCTCTCCCTGTGGGAGAGGGTGAGGGTGAGGGGCAAAACCACACTCAACCCCACAACCAAACCACTAGCAGATCCGCGGCAAAGGCTCATCCAGCGGCAAATCCAGCCGACGGGAAACCCCGAACAGCCCGGTGAGGCTCACCTGCTGGCGCTCAATGGTATGGCCAATCACCGCCGCATCGCGGCCCAGCGGATGACTATGCAACGCAGCTAACACTTCAGCTTCAGCCTCGGCTGCCACCACCAATACCAGCTTGCCTTCGTTGGCAAAGTTGAGCGCATCCAGCCCCAGCAGTTCGCAAATCCCCCGCACCGCCGGTTTCAACGGTAACGCCGCCTCGGAAATCGCCATGCCACAGCCGCTAGCAGCGGCAAACTCATGCAGCACCGCCGTCACGCCGCCACGAGTCGCATCGCGTAAAGCTCGCACTCCGGCAATCGGTAATAGTGGAGCAATCAGCGGAGCCAACAGTGCGCAATCGCTGCTTAATTCACTCTCCAGCCCCAGCCCTTCACGCAGATTCAGAATGGTTGCGCCATGATCGCCCAAGGTGCCGCTGACGATAATGCTGTCCCCCAGGCGGATGTTAGCGGCCCCCCAATTGACGCCAGCCGGGATGGTTCCCAAGCAGGTGGTATTAATAAAGATTTTGTCTGCCGCACCACGGGGCACCACTTTGGTATCGCCGGTCACAATCTGGATCCCGGCCTGCTGCGCCGTGCTGGCCATCGACTGGACGATGCGTTCCAGCGTGGCATACGACAACCCTTCCTCCAGGATCATGGCGCAGCTCAGATAACGCGGCTGGGCACCACTGACGGCCACGTCGTTAGCGGTGCCGCAAACCGCCAGTTTGCCGATATCACCACCGGGGAAGAAAATGGGATCGATAACGTAACTGTCGGTCGATACCGCCAAGCGGTCGCCCGAGGTAGCAAGCTCATCCAGTGAAATTCGTGCCTGATCTTCCCGGGCATTTAATGCCGGATTGGCAAAGGCGGGTAGCATGAGTTCTTCAATCAGGGATTGCATGGCGCGGCCACCGCTGCCATGGGCCAGGGTGATTTCCCGCCCGTTGTTCTCTTCACGCATTATGCGTTCTCCCTGCGATACTGATAGTAAGCCGAGCAGGCCCCTTCCGAGGACACCATCAGGGCACCAAAGGCGTTCTCCGGCGTACATTGCTTGCCAAACAGCGGGCAGGCATCCGGTTTGCAGCGCCCGGTCAACACTTCGCCACAGCGTGAGCGCGGATCGTCAGCCACCCGCTGCGCCTGCGGTTTAAACCGCAGCTCTGCATCAAAATCCGCATACTCAGGTTTGATCTGCACGCCAGAGTGGGCAATCTCGCCCAGCCCGCGCCATTCGCTGCTCTCTTTCAGGCCAAACACCTCTGCCATCGCCCGCTGGGCCAGAAGATTGCCCTGTTCAGGCACGATGCGCCGGTATTGGTTTTCTACCGCACGGCGGCCATCACGCAGTTGCTCCAGCAGCATCACCAAACCTTGCAGAATGTCCAACGGTTCAAAGCCGGTCACCACCAGCGGCTTATGATAATCCGCAGCGATAAACTGATAGGGCGCGTTGCCGATCACCATGCTGACGTGGCCCGGTGCCAGGAAGCCGTCGATGCGCACATCGGGCTGCTGCAACAGGCTGCGTAAGGTGGGGATCAGAGTGATATGTTGGCAAAACAGAGTGAAATTTTTCAGTTGCCGCTGGCGGGCTTGCTGCAAGGTCAAGGCGCTGGCGGGCATAGTAGTTTCAAAACCCAGGCCAAAAAACACCACTTCACGCAGAGGGTTATCCGCCGCCAGCTGTAGCGCATCCAGCGGCGAATAAACTACCCGGATATCGGCACCACGGCGGCGGGCATCCAACAGTGACCCATTGCGGCCAGGAACCCGCATCGCATCACCGTAGGTGCAGAAAATCACCTCCGGATGGGCGGCAATCTCCAGGCAACTATCAATGCGCCCCATCGGCAATACGCAAACCGGGCAGCCGGGGCCGTGGACAAATTCCAGGCTGTCCGGCAACAGTTGGTCAAGACCAAACTTGAAGATCGCGTGGGTGTGGCCACCGCAGACTTCCATCACCTGTAGCGGCAGGCGCTGCGACTGGGGAATGGCTAACATCAACGTTTCGATGCGCCGTAACAGCGCCTGACATAGCGCCGGATCGCGGAATTCATCAACGTAGCGCATTGGCATCCTCGTCATCCCGTGCCAACCCGACGGCGCGCATATGCTGCAATGCCGCCAGCGTCTCCAGCACTTCCTGTTCATCGAGCAGGCTCATGGCAAAGCCGACGTGCACCAACACCCACTGGCCGATCAGCTCCTGCGGTGAACCTTCACAGACCAGCGCAATATTGATCCTGACCGCCACGCCGCACACGTCGGCCCAGGCCAGTTGGTGGATATCCTCCCCCACTGCGGTCACCTTGCCGGGCACACCGAGGCACATTATTGTTCCCCCAGCCAGTTCAGCCAGAGATCCATTCCCTCACCGCTGGTGGCCGACAATGCGATCACCTGGATGGACGGATTAACCTGGCGGGCAAACTCGATGCATTTCTCTACAGAGAAATTAACGTAAGGCAGCAAATCGATCTTGTTGATAATCATCAGCGTTGCGGCAGCAAACATATGAGGATACTTCAGCGGCTTGTCTTCCCCTTCCGTCACCGACAGCACTGCGACCTTATGCCGTTCGCCCAGATCGAAGCTGGCCGGGCAGACCAGGTTGCCGACGTTCTCGATAAACAGCAGGCTGTGATCCTGCAAATCCAGGCGGTGTGCCGCGTCGTGTACCATCTGCGCGTCCAGATGACAGCCCTTGCCGGTATTAACCTGAATAGCCGGTACGCCGGTGGCGCGAATACGCTCGGCATCGTTAGTGGTTTGCTGGTCGCCCTCAATCACCGCGCAGGGTAATTTGCCCGCCAATCGTTCCAGCGTGGCCGTTAGCAAGGTTGTTTTGCCCGAACCGGGGCTGGAAACCAGGTTCAGCACCAGAATATGTTGCGCGGAAAAGTGTTCGCGGTTGTGGGCCGCCAGATGGTTGTTCTTGCTCAGGACGTCCTGTTCAATCTGCACCAGACGGCGCTGCCCGATACCCGGTGCATGGCTCCCCGCCTCGCCGTGCCCATAGTGCAGGTCTTGCGAATGCGGTTGCACCTCTGGCGTAAAGCGTTCCGCCGCAGCGACACCCGCGTAATGGTGATGCACATCGCCCTGGTGGTAATAGTGATGATGGTGATGGATCACCACGCCTGCCGGTGCTTGATGTTCTCCGTCATGGTGGTGGTGATGATCAGGATGATGGTGGTGAGCATCATGATGGTCGTGATGATGGTGGTCGTCATGGTGATGATGTTCGTCACCCTCGATGGTTTTTTCGCCACTGGCGCAACCGCAAGTCGTACACATCGTTATTCACTCCTCAAAATTATTCCACTTCCAGCTGCTTTAATCGCAGGCTGTCACCGCTCTCGACGCGCAGCTGGTGGCTGCCGCACTGTGGGCAACCTTCATCATGTTTTTCAATCAACACGCTCATGCTGCAACTCCAGCACCAGGCGCGGGCCGCTTGGTAGTCCAGCAATAGCTGGCACCCCTCTGCCAGCGTATTGCGGGATGCGGAGGCAAAGCTGAAACGCAGCGCGTGCTCTTCAATACAGGAGAGCGCCCCAATCTCCAGCCACACCGCCGTCACCCGTTTAGCTCCGTGCTGCCGAGCCTGCTGTTCAATCAATTCCATCGTGCTCAGGCACAGGCTGATTTCATGCATCTACGCCGTTCTCTGTGACAGACCAAATAGCGCCCTGCGCCCCGGATTACTGGGGATGTTGCCATCCGCCACCGGTAGCGAAAGCGCCATCCGCGCGCTCTGTTGTGCCAACGCCATCGCCTGCTCGGCCCCCAGATGGCGATCCAACGGAGACATCAGCGAACAGGCCAGGTATTGCCCGCAACCCGCAATCTCACCGACGATGAACCGCACGCTGCCGCAAGGCAGGCTCAACGCCAGCTTGTCTCCCACCGCATAGGGTTGCCAAACCTGTTCAGGACCGGGCAACACCAGCAGGCTGAGCATCCACGGCGTGAGAATGGTGCCGACCCACTGCCGTTCAAACAGCTGAAAGCCACAGGCACGCACCGGGATTTGCGGTTGGAAAAACGGCAAATCCTGCATCTCACCATCGGCGATCGCCTGAAAGGCGGTTTCCAACAGCGCGCTGGGGTTGAGCTGAAAACCGTTAGTCACAGTCTGCATTGGCCACCTCTTTTGGCTCCGCCACCACACCGCTCTCTTGCAGAGCCAGCAACACCTGGGCTAACGCTGGTTCAATCGCCTGGCTAACCACGGCGGTCAGACCTATTCCAGGCTCCAGCGACTCTGGCACCACGCCCACCAGGGTGAGCCGACGGGGAAACTCATCCGTCAGCCGCAGCGCCATCAGCACGTCGGAAAGCCCCAGTTGATGGGGCGAAACCTTACGGGTAAACAGCGCCGGGATCTCTTCGTCATACAGCACGGCGACGCTGCCCGGTGCGGCACCGGTCAACACCGCATCCGCCACAATCAGATGATCGCGATCGGCCATCATTTCCATCAGTTCCATCCCCGAGGTGCCACCGTCCAGCACCTCAACATGGGCCGGTAAGCGATAGCGCTGCTCAAGGGCTTCGACGATGCGCACGCCCACCGCTTCATCGCCCAACAACAGATTACCTATGCCTAATACCAAGATTCTCATTACAGCACCTTGACCCTGGTCACTTCATTGCCAGTGGTGTCTACAATATGTACCGCACAGGACATGCACGGGTCGAACGAGTGGATAGTTCGCACCACCTCCAGCGGTTTGCTCGGATCGGCCACCGGTGTGCCAACCAGCGAGCGCTCGTAAGGACCTGGCTCATCGTTAAAATTGCGTGGCCCGGCGTTCCAGGTTGAGGGCACTACCGCCTGATAGTTGGCGATCTTGCCGTCCTTGATCACCACCCAGTGAGACAATGCACCGCGCGGAGCTTCGATAAAGCCCACGCCCCGGATCTCACCGGTCAATGGAATATTCGGTTGGATAAAGGTTTCGTGGTCGCCGCTGCCAATATTGCTCACCAACGCCTGCCACTGCTGGCCCAGGGTTTCATGCAGCACACAGGCATGTACCGTGCGCCCGACAATGCGGCCCAGGGTCGACGGCAACTGATCGGCGGTTAACGCTTTGCCGGTCAGGGCCTGGTAATTGCTGTTGACCTTGGCAAAATATTTCTGGGTTGGCGGGTGCTCGGCTTGCAGGGTACACATCAGCCAGGCTAACGGCCCCATCTCTACCGCTTTGCCGTAGAAGGTTGGCGCTTTTACCCAGGAGTATTTGCCATCTTCCTGCCAGCCGGTGTATTTAGGCCGGGTCAGCCCTTCCCACGGTGCCAGCGGTTCATCGTCCTGATACCAGGCGTGTTTACCGCTCTCCTGAATACCCTTGATCAGATACTCATCGCGCTGGTTGGCGATTGGCCGGAACTTGCCGTTCTCCAGATAGCCACCCGGCATCAGGAACTGGTCGCCTTTACGATCGATCGGCAGCTCCGGCACGCAGAGATAGCAGTCTGAGCCTTTGCCGAGGGTTAGCCACTCAGGGTAATGCGCCGCGATCACCGCGCTGTCCACCAGATAAACCTGCTCGATAAAGTCGCCCAGGCGATCGATAAAGGTTTTCAGGTACATCAGGCGCTCGAGGTTCAGCACGCTAGGGGCATCGAGGTTGATCGGGTTAGCCACCCCACCCACCGCCAGGTTCTGGATATGCGGCGTTTTGCCGCCCAGTATTGCCACCACGCGGTTGGCATCACGCTGGCATTCCAGCGCCTGCAGATAGTGGGCAACGGCGATCAGGTTAATCTCCGGCGGTAACGCCATGGCCGGGTGCCCCCAGTAGCCATTGGCGAAGATGCCCAGTTGGCCGCTGGCGACCAGATCCTTGATCTTCTGCTGCACCCGGGTGAACTCGGCAGCGCTGTTCAACGGCCAGCTAGACAGGCCACTGAGCAAATCGGCAGCCTTCTGCGGGTCGGCCTTCAGCGCCGAGGTGACGTCCACCCAGTCCAGTGCCGAGAGCTGGTAGAAATGCACGATATGGTCGTGAATGCTGTGGGCGGCGGCAATGATATTGCGGATATACTGGGCATTGACCGGGATCTCCATGCCCAGCGCATTTTCCACCGTCCGCACCGAGGCTAACGCGTGAATGGTGGTGCACACGCCGCAGATCCGCTGGACGATCATCCACGCGTCACGCGGGTCATTACCTTGCAGGATCTCTTCCATTCCGCGCCACATGGTGCCGGAGGACCAGGCTTTAACCACCTTGCCGTCTTCGATTTCACAGTCGATGCGCAGGTGGCCCTCAATGCGGGTGACGGGATCAATGGTGATGCGTTGGCTCATGCTCTACCTCTAACTGGTTGTTTTCATTCTTATGTTGATGCGCAGGCAGCACCGGTAACAACCGGATCAACAGGATGTACGCACAAACTTCAATTGCCACAAAGCCGATGGAGATCAGCAGTTCGCTGGCCGTCGGGAAATAGTGGTAGCCATTGCCAGGGTCGTAGGCCAGCAACGCGTAATTCAGCCGCCAGAACGACGCTCCGCAAACCATGCTCAGCGCACCGAGAAACAGCAGGCGTGAGTTGCGGCGGTTGCGTTTCCAGCGGAACATCACCAGCGGCACCAACATCAACAGCGTTTCCACCCAGAACGAGATGGCAAACCGATCGAGATGCCACAGATAGTCCGTTTTGCCGCGCCAGATCAGTTCCCCAAAGCGCAGCACAATAAACAGCAGTAAGAACCCATCGATGATGTAGGTCATGCGGGCAAACAGCGGCGTTTCCTCTGGCCCTTTCCCCCGCAGCCCGGCCTGCACCAGCGAGCCTTCAAATATCACTATCGAGAAGCCCAGAATGCCCGCCGTCAACAGAGAGAACAGCGGTAGCATTTCGTAGCTTTGCCACAGCGGGTGGATTTTGATCCCCGCCGCAATCATCAGCGAACCCATCGAGGATTGGTGCATGGTTGGCAGCAATGCGCCCAGGGCGATCACCAGGAACATCACCTTGTTGAGCCGTTTGAGCGATACCTTCCAGCCCAGCCGTTCCAGCAGCGCCGGGGCAAACTCCAGCGCCACGATGCCAACATAGATCGTCATACAGACCGCGGTTTCAAACAGCACCGACGAGGTGTTGAAATGGCCGGGGATATAGAAGTAAGGCAGGTTCCAGTAACGGCCGACGTCGATGGTGATCGACAGCCCGCCCAGCGAATAGCCGAACAGGCTGGCTAACAGCGCAGGCCGCACCAGCGGGTGATATTCCCCTCGGTTGAACACATACACCGCCCAGGCCAACGCCCAGCCGCCGCAGGCTAAACCGGTGCCTACCAACAGATCGAACGCGATCCAGATCCCCCAGGGATAGCCGCCGTTCAAATCGGAAACATCGCCCAACCCCAACACCAGACGTTTGAGGATCAGCAACAGGCACAGCACCACAAACGGTGCCAGCATCATCACCGGCCAGCTCACCAGCCGCCCGCCGAGTGGCTGCGTTTTATGCGTCGTCATGTTTATCTTCCTTCTTGTCCTGACGCTCATTACGCTGGTTGCGCTGCACCAGGAAAGTGATCCCGGCCAGAGCGGCAAACGGCAGCACCATACCTTTGTACAGCGTGTGCTGGATATGCTCGGAACGCGCACCGGTTGACAACTCCTCCAGCGCTGGCAAGCCGAGATCCTCAAAAGGCACACCGGTCAGCACCAGCACCTGCGTTCCGCCGCCCTCATGCTCGCCATACAGGTGCGGTTGGTAATGCGGCACCGGGTGTTCGTAATGGTCGTTGCCTTGCAGGGTTTGGCGCGGGTAACGGTAATTTTCACCGGGCTTGATGGCCAGACGCTGTTTGGCTTCGGCCATTAACTGCTCGCGAGTGCCAAAGATCACCGCCCCGGTTGGGCAGACTTCGACACAGCCTGGCAGCCCGCCCTGATCCAGCCGAGCAACGCCTTTCTGGTTACAGAGCTCGCATTTGTGGATCTTGCCGAACGGGTTGTCGTAGTCGTATTTCGGCACGTTGAACGGGCAACCCACCATGCAGTAGCGGCAGCCGGTACAGACATCCGGGTTGTAATGCACGATGCCGGTTTTGGCATCTTTGTGCAGCGCCTGAACCGGGCAGACGGATACACAGTTGGGATCGACACAGTGCATGCACTGCTTTTTGATATAGGCGTAGCCGTTGTCCACCTGGTCTTTGTGCTTGCCGTCTCCGCTGGTCCACACCTGAATAATGTTGTTGGTGTAAGGGCTGAGCTTGTCGTTGTTCGACCAGGTCGCTTCGGTACCCGCGTAAGCATAGGTTTCGCCATGCGGTTCATCGGTATGGTTGATACGTTGGCATTTGCTGACACAGGCCTGGCAACCCACGCACAGGGTCGAGTCATACAGCATGCCCAGCGAGTTGGGGATGGGCTGCTTGTTCTCCGGCCCGGCCTGCGCCGCAGGGGCAACCCCTGCCAACATCGCGCCACCGCAGGTCAGTTTTAGAAAGTTACGTCGATTCACGGCTTACTCCTTGCTTGGCGGCTGCTCATCGTCTTTACGCTGCGTTTTTTGCTGCCGCCCCAGCTCTTTCACCGCCATTAGGCTGACCCCGGCAACCAGGCCGACGACACCGCCAAGCAATCCCATCGCCGTTGGGCTGACATGCCCGCCTTCGACGATACCCACTTCGGGTTTGGCGTTTCGTGGGGTAGGATTTTCGACGCTAGCCAACTGGGCGATCCCTTTGGTAAAGCCGATGCCCTCCTCGTTACAGCCGTAGCATGGGTGGCCGATCCCGACCGGCCAGATGCCACCGCCCACGTCGCAGAACTCCAGCGTTGAGCAGTTGCCGTAGGTTTCTGGCCCCTTGCAGCCAAGGTGATACAGGCACCAGCCTTGCCGATGGCCGTCATCACCAAACTGTTTGGCAAAACGCCCGGCGTCAAAGTGCGGACGGCGCTCGCAGTTTTCATGGATCAGACGGGCATAGGCGAATTCGGGGCGATTTTTCGCATCCAGCGCCGGTGGCCGTTGGTAGGTGATGATATGGGCCACCGTCGCCAGGAAGTTGTGCGGGTTGGGCGGGCAACCGGGGATATTGATGACGGTTTTGCCGGGTAAAATATCCTGCAGGCTGACCGCGCCGGTCGGGTTAGGTCCGCTGGCCGCGACGCCGCCCCAGGCAGCACAGGAGCCGATGGCAATCACCGCAGCGGCGTGCTCTGCCGCATTACGGATATGCTCAACGATCGGCTTACCGGCCACCATGCAGTAGACGCCGCCATCCTTCATCGGAATGGAGCCGTCGACCACCAGCACGTATTTCCCTTTGTATTGCTCAATCGCGCGGTGCTTGTTTTCTTCCGCCTGTTCACCGAACGCAGCAGAGAGGACTTCGTGGTATTCCATGGAAACCACGTCAAGCAACAGGTTCTCGATCGTTGGGTGAGTGGCCCGTAACAAGGACTCCGTACAGCCGGTACATTCCTGAGCCCCGATCCAGATGACCGGTGGCCGCTGTGGCGAACCTACCGAGTGAGCTATTTCGGCGGCGGCTTTGGTGCTGAGCCCCATGGTGGCGGCCAATGCCGCACATAACTTCATAAAATCGCGGCGATTCACGCCATCCCGGAAAAATGTTTGATTTTCCCTTATCATTATTATCTATCCCCTGTTGATGACCGACATGCAAGCCCGTAAACACAGTATGCGGGTGGTTAATATATTGTTATTTTCCGGCTACCCTGAGTTGATCTTTATCAACCTTTGCTGAGGTAACAGTTAATATTTGCGTAACATGAGAAAAATCGCTTCAGCAAAAAATATTTTTCTTGCATATTTTTCTGGCTAGATTTATTCGCGCACGCATTTAAATAACAATAACTCTCATTACCTTTTAAATAAAAATCCCAACCCCGTTAAATAAGCCACCGAGCAAACAACAAGAATAATAATGTATTCACCTGCATCGTTTTGTAACAATTAATATCCCCCCTGCCTCAGCATAAGCTTTACGACACAATCAAGCGTGATGAGTATAGAAAAGGCCGGGGCAGGAAAACACGTAATATGCCGTTTTAGTTTATAATTTTATTGCAGAGTCATCAGCGGGGCCGTGCTTGGTAATGGTGTTGCAGGATGTCGAACTTTTACCCGATTTTCCTACCACTGTGACGGCTGGCGGGGATTGGTCATCATGCAATACATCGGGGATTAAGCAATGAATGACTTTGCTAATCCCTCTAACACGCGCGTAACGGGGGGCTTATGTTGCACGAGGCCATAACAATATTGTATCGACGCTGGATTTAATTCACCAACATCCTTTAATCCTGCCAACCAAATATGCTATAGATTGAGATACCGGCCTCAACACAACGCTTGCCGCTGTGAAAAGAAACAACCAGCCCGCTTTATTCGCTTGCTAAAAGCTAAAACTTGACCTCAAGCAAACTTCATCTGCCCCGTGCACGAGTATACTTATTAAGAGGTAATCAAATTATCAAGCTCAGAGATAACTTTGCATGGCGAATATTACCAATGCAAATTCATTAATGCAGACGGTTCTATTCGCTACAGGTTAGCACTTTTAATAGTTCACGCCACCGTTGCCTGACTTAAAACGTCTTGCCAAGAGACAGCATAGGTTAATAGCAAACCAGACATCAGGCGTTATCGGCACCGAAATAGGCCAGCACAGGGAGCACTATCATGAACGATAACAACAACCCGGACCTGCTTCATCACCCGTTCAGCCGTCGTAAGCTAATCAAAACCGGCTCGGCTACCGGCTGTTTACTGGCCGCCACTTCGGGGCTGGTGTTACCCTTCCGTAAAATCGCTGCCGCCGAGCCGCTGCCAAATGCCCAACTGCCGGAAGACAAGGTGGTCTGGAGTTCTTGCACCGTAAACTGCGGCAGCCGCTGTGCGCTGCGCCTGCACGTGCGGGATGACGAAGTCTACTGGGTGGAAACCGACAACACCGGCAACGATCAATATGGCAACCATCAGGTGCGGGCCTGCCTGCGCGGGCGCTCTATCCGCCGCCGTATGAACCACCCGGACCGGCTGAAATACCCGATGAAACGCGTCGGCAAACGCGGCGAAGGCAAATTCAAACGCATCAGTTGGGAAGAGGCACTGGATACCATCAGCGGCCAGTTGAAGCACACCCTGGCGCAATACGGTAATGAAGCGGTGCACGTGCTGTACGGTACCGGGGTCGACGGCGGCAATATCACCAACTCCAACGTGCCTTACCGCCTGATGAACTCCTGCGGCGGCTTCCTCAGCCGCTATGGCAGTTACAGCACCGCGCAGATCACCGCCGCCATGCCCTATCTGTACGGCGCACAACAGGGCAACAGCCCGGATGGCCAACAGCAAGCTGGTGGTGCTGTTTGGCAACAACCCGGCGGAAACCCGCATGAGCGGTGGCGGCGTGACCTATTATCTGGAGCAAGCCAGGGCTATCTCTAACGCCAAGATGATTGTCATCGATCCGCGCTATACCGATACCGCTGGTGGCCGTGAAGATCAATGGGTACCGATCCGCCCGGGCACCGATGCTGCGTTGGTTGCAGGCATCGCCCACGTGTTGATCAGCGAAAACCTGGTGGACCAGCCGTTCCTGGATAAATACTGCGTAGGCTATGATGAAACCACCCTACCCAGCAGCGCGCCAAAAAACGGCCATTACAAAGCCTATATCCTCGGCCAGGGTGACGATGGCATCGCCAAAACGCCAGAGTGGGCGGCTCGTATCACCGGGATACCGACCAACACCATTATCCAACTGGCCCGCGAAATCGGCATGACCAAACCGGCCTATATCTGCCAAGGCTGGGGGCCGCAGCGTCACGCCAACGGTGAACAAACCGCCAGGGCCATAGCCATGTTACCGATCCTGACCGGTAACGTCGGTATCAACGGCGGTAATACCGGTTGCCGCGAAGGCAGCTTCGATCTGGGCGTGGAATGGTTCGACATGCTGACCAACCCGGTGCAGACCAAGATTTCGGTGTTTACCTGGACCGACGCCATCATGCGCGGCCCGGAAATGACCGCCAAACGTGACGGCATCCGTGGCAAAGACAAGCTGGACGTGCCGATCAAGTTTATTTGGTGCTACGCCAGTAATACGTTGATCAACCAGCATGGCGATATCAGCCGTACCCACCAGATCCTGCAAGACGACAGCAAGTGTGAAATGATCGTCGGCATCGAGCACTTTATGACCTCGTCGGCCAAATACTGCGACATCCTGCTGCCCGATCTGATGCCAACCGAGCAGGAAGACCTGATCTCTCATGAGTCCGCAGGCAATATGGGCTATGTGATCCTGGGCCAGCCCGCCACCACGCGCAAGTTTGAACGCCGCCCGATTTACGAGATCCTTTCCGAGGTGGCCAAACGGGTTGGGCCACAGGCCGAAGCAACCTTCACCGAGGGGCGCAACCAGCAACAGTGGATCGAATACCTGTGTGAGAAAACCCGCGAACGCAATCCGGAGATGCCAAGCTATCAAGAGATGAAAAGCGCCGGTATTTATAAACGCAAATGCCCGGAAGAGCACGTGGTGGCCTTCAAGGAGTTCAGAGAAGATCCGCAGGCCAACCCACTGAAAACGCCATCGGGCAAGATTGAAATTTATTCCGAACGGCTGGCGGAAATCGCTGCTACCTGGGAGTTGGCGCCAGAAGATGTGATCCACCCGTTACCTGTCTATGCCGCCGGGTTCGAAGGTTGGGAAGATCCGCTGAGCAGCCAATATCCGCTGCAATTGTTTGGTTACCACTACAAGGCCAGAACCCATTCCAGCTACGGTAATATCGACGTATTGCAGCAGGCTTGCCCGCAGGAGGTGTGGATCAACACGCTGGATGCGCAGGCGCGCGGCATCAAGAACGGCGATCGGGTGAAGGTCTTTAACGGCCGGGGCGAAACGCAGATCCAGGCGAAGGTAACGCCACGCATTATGCCCGGCGTCACCGCGATGGGCCAAGGTGCCTGGCTGGCGGCGGATATGTTTGGTGATAAGGTCGATCACGGCGGCAGCGTGAATATTCTGACCCACCATCGCCCTTCTCCGCTGGCCAAGGGCAACCCGCAACACACCAATCTGGTGCAGATTGTGAAGCTGTAGGTGGGTTTGGGGCTGGTTGCAGGAGCCTTTTCGGCCTGGTGATGGCCCCTAACCCTAACCCTCTCCCTGTGGGAGAGGGTACCGTTCGAGCTTGTTGATTGCTCTGCGTAATACCTTACCTTTCTTGTTCTTACTCCCTATATTCCGAAGCAGCACGGTCTAAACACGCACTCCAGACAGCTCCCTCTCGCTGTGGGAGAGGGGACCGATCGAGCTTGTTGATTGCTCTGCGTAATACCTTACCTTTCTTGTTCTTACTCCCTACATTCCGAAGCAGTACGGTCTAAACACGCACTCCAGACAGCTCCCTCTCGCTGTGGGAGAGGGGACCGATCGAGCTTGTTGATTGCTCTGCGTAATACCCTACCTTTCTTGTTCTTACTCCCTACATTCCGAAGCAGTACGGTCTAAACACGCACTCCAGACAGCTCCCTCTCACTGTGGGAGAGGGTTGGGGTGAGGGAAAAATACGGACACCGAATGACTAACACGGGTGCGATTTCAAAAAATAAGATAGCGAGGACTTAATTAACCGTTCAAACTTAAATTATCCCCTAACTCTTTTAGTTAATAGCTTACGGATAAGCTTACTAATCCAGTCAATCAAGCTGAGACAGCCTAACGGTATGACAATGACTAGAATTATCGAAGCAAGATACGGGGGAAGCTCTATAACAGAATAGGCCATTACCCCAGTGTATTTAAAAAGGGGGTTAACAATGAAAAACACAAAAACAATAATCCACATGACGAATAAGATTTTTGATTTAATCATCATTGTATAACCCTCACTTTAATTAACGAGAAATGTAACATAGCAGTATTAGTTTTTAGCCATGAATCACATTACCTGCTACAGCTGTTACCTGAACTTCCACCACAGCTGCTATTGCTACCCGTTCCGCCACCACCGCCATTGCCCGTATTGACACAACCATTAATCCCGCCCAAAGCACCGATAGCAGCTCCTGCGGCTGCACCGCCAAGGCCACCTCGCGAACCGCCAATCGCCCCAGCGAAAGCGCCAGAGGCAAGGCTACCGACACAATTGGCATCCATACCGGGAGATGAATTGCCGACAAAGCCATTGGCCTGCCCGCCATAGTTAGTGGACGCGCCTCTTCCCTTGTTGTTATTGCGACCGCCGTTATCCGACCGATCACCACCATTATTCCCTCGACCGCCAGAAATTTGATCAAGCATAGCATTATCAATAACTCTCATAAACAGCTCCTTTATTAATTAATATAAGACAACCTGGTTCGAAATCATTATTAACCCAGCGCAATTTAACATGCAACACATTATTTATTAGCGAATCAAGTAACGCGTATAAATATAAACTTATTTATACGCGCCACATCTCTCTGATTTACCTGACTTTCAGGCTCATTACTCAACGCTGGAGAAAGCGTTTTACCTTGAAAATAAATTAAGGCATCCAACGGATATTATGTGGACCTCTTATTTATTCATTTAAACTTAAAAATAATGTTTTCAGCATCGGGTTGTTCCTCCCCGATAGTTGCACTGCTCACTTCTAAACCCTGCCGCCGCCCAAGTTGGGTGGTGTACGCTGCAGAGGCTGTTTTACCTCCCCTCACGTCAAGACCGATTTGGAGCTCTCGTCAATTATTCGTCTATACTGGGTAGCAGGGACTTTACAATTGAAGCCTTTCACCTGAAAAGTACCTTATGCAGTTGCTTTAGCCTGATCATAACCACTTTTAATCCCTCGCATTAATGCGGTTTTATTTGAAATCATGCACTCAACTAGTCACAAGGAAACAAACTATGAAGAAACTGATACTGGCTCTTTTCGCAAGCACACTCGCCTTCAGTTCAGTCGCCGCAGAATTGATGGCAAAAGTAGATTTCGAAAAGGTGAAAGATCAATATGTTAACGTCGGCAGTATTTCCACCTCTGGCGAAACCTCTCAATCTGATGCAAAAGAGGAGCTTTCAAAAAAAGCGGATGAAAAAGGTGGGGATATCTATGTGTTGACCTCGGCTAACACGGATAACAAAGTTCATGGTACGGCGGAAGTCTACAAGAAAAAGTAGCCTTGCCATTGAGTTAGCGTTAGCCATCTCGCAACGAAAATTGCCCTGCTCTCTCCAAGGGCAATTTTTTACGCTCATTCTGATGCCCCCTCTTTGAGAGTGGACTGGTTTCGATATAGCTAGTATCAACCTGATAATCTTATCCTTATCAATATGATAAATTATCGTCGCACATCGTCTTTGCTATGCCGTCATTGGTGCGTCCTCCCCCCTCTTTGACCACCAAAAAACTATCACGCCCCCGCCATAAACCAGATTCAACTCACAAAACCCACATCCAGATGATTTTTCAACCCATTATGGCCTGTAAGTTGCTGCTGTTGGCTATCGCGACTTTTTCTCTCACCGAGGAGAGCAAGATGCCTGTAGGAACTTCGCCCGAACGCGTCGATGCACAAGCCAAAGTCACCGGCCGGGCGCGTTATACCGACGATATGACCATGCCCGGTATGCGTCATGCCAAATATGTCCGTAGCCCGATTGCCCATGGCCTGGTTACGCGTATCGACACCAGCAAAGCCCTGCAACTGCCAGGGGTGGAAGCCATATTCACTTATCAGGATGTGCCGCAGCATGGTTTTCCGACTGCCGGCCACGCCTGGTCGCTGGATGCCAATAAGCGTGACGTAGCGGATAAACAGTTGCTGACCCAGCATGTACGCCATCACGGCGATGGCGTGGCGATCGTGGTCGCCTGCGACGTGTTAACGGCAGAGAAAGCCGCCATGCTGGTTGAAGTGGAATATCAGGAACTGCCAGTGATGACCACCGCTAAAACCGCGCTGGCAGCCGATGCGCCGCTGTTACACGGCGGTAAAAGCAATCTACTGAAACAGCACCAGCTCAACGGCGGCGATCCCGTGGCAGCATTGGCTGCGTCAGAGGTCGTGATCGAAGGCAACTACAGCACGCAGGTAGTGCAACATTGTCATCTGGAAGGGGTGATTTCTTACGCTTACATGGACGAGATGGATCGCATCGTAATCGTCTCAAGCACCCAAATTCCCCATCTGGTACGCCGTGTGGTAGGCCAGGCGCTGGATCGGCCATGGTCATCCATCCGGGTGATCAAACCCTATATCGGCGGCGGGTTCGGCAATAAGCAGGACGTATTGGAAGAGCCGATGGCCGCATTCCTGACCTGGAAACTCGGCGGCGTGCCGGTCAAGGTTGAACTGAGCCGCGAAGAGTGCTTTTTGGCATCACGCACCCGCCACTCGTTCGCCATCAGCGGTAAGATGGGCATTAACCGCGACGGCATCCTGCAAACCTATAGCCTGGAGGTGCTCTCCAATACCGGAGGATATGCTTCTCACGGCCATTCCATTGCCTCCGCCGGGGCCAATAAAATCGCCTATTTGTATCCGCGTATCGCCTTCGGCTACAAAGCCACCACCTTTTACTCCAACCTGCCGAACGCCGGAGCCATGCGCGGCTACGGTGCACCACAGGTGACCTTTGCCCTGGAATGCATGATTGACGAAGCCGCCGCCCAACTGGGGATGGATCCGCTGGAACTGCGGCTCAAAAACGTCGCCCGCCAAGGAGATCTCAACCCACTCAATCATAAAGAAATCAAGAGCGCCGGGATTATCGAATGCCTGCAAAAAGGCCGGGAATTGTTTGACTGGGATGCCCGTCGTGCCGCCTGCCTGAACCAAAGTGGCCCCATCCGTCGCGGCGTTGGCGTGGCCTGCCTGAGCTATGCGTCCAATACCTATCCAGTTGGCGTCGAGATTGCCAGCGCCCGGTTGTTACTGAACCAGGACGGCACCATCCATCTGCAAGTCGGCGCGACGGAAATTGGCCAGGGATCAGATACCGTGTTTGCACAAATGGCAGCGCAAACCATCGGCGTGCCCTTCTCTTCCCTCTACGTTATCTCCACCCAAGACACCGATATTACCGCCTACGATCCCGGTGCCTTCGCCTCGCGGCAAAGCTATGTCGCAGCCCCAGCCATCCGCCAGGCCGCTACCGAACTACGCGCCAAAATCCTGACCCATGCAGCCTATATGTGCAACCAGCCCGAATGGGCGCTAGATGTGATCAACGGCGAGGTGGTACTGAAGGAGATGCCGGAAAAAGTGTTGTGCTCGGTGCAAGAGGTCTCCATGAGCGCCCATTACGATCAGGAGGTCGGCGGGCAGATTATGGCCGAGGTTTCCTGCAAAACCCGCAGCAATCCACCCGCCTTTGGCTGCACCTTTGTTGACCTCACCGTCGATATTGAGCTGTGTAAGGTCACCATCAACAAGATCATTAATCTGCACGATTCCGGCCAGATCCTTAACCCACTGCTGGCCAAGGGACAGGTGCATGGCGGCATGGGGATGGGCATCGGCTGGACGCTGTTCGAAGAGATGATCATCGACGAGCAAAGCGGCATCGTGCGCAATAACAATCTGCTGGATTACAAGTTCCCTACCATTCTCGATCTGCCAGAGTTGGACTGTGCGTTTGTCGAAACCTATGAGCCGCAATCCGCCTATGGGCACAAGGCGCTGGGTGAACCGCCGCTGATCTCTCCCGCCCCGGCGATCCGTAACGCCATCTGGATGGCAACCGGCGTGAAGATAGATGAGTTACCGCTGACGCCCAAAACGCTGTATCGCTACTTTTCGCAGGCGGGCCTGATCGAGTAACTGGAGAACACTATGTACGATATTGCACACTATTATCGGGCGACCAGCATAGACGATGCCGTGCGGCAATTAGCCGCCGATCCGCAGGCCCGGCTGATTGCTGGAGGTACCGACGTGCTGATCCAGCTCCATCATATAAACGGCAAATACCGCCATCTGGTGGATATTCACGGCCTGAACGAGCTGAACGGCATCATGCTGCTGCCGGATGACACGCTGCGTATCGGCAGTGGCACCACCTTTAGCCAGATTATCGACTCACCGTTGGTGCAACGCCATATTCCGATCCTGGCAGAGGCAGCCGCGACAATCGCCGGACCACAGGTGCGGAATATGGCCACGCTGGGCGGGAATATCTGCAACGGTGCCACCAGTGCCGACTCCGCCTCACCCTGTGTGGTGATGGAAGCCGAGCTGGAAATCGCTACCCCCACAGGGTTACGCCGCACGCCGATCCAGGGATTCCACACCGGCCCAGGCAAAGTCGCGCTGGGGCAAAATGAGGTCGCCGTAGCGTTGCTGTTCAGGCCACAGCACTATCAGCACTTTGGTGCCAGCTATTACAAATACGCCATGCGTGGTGCGATGGATATTGCCACCATCGGCTGCGCGGCGGCCTGCAAAATTGAAAATGGCCACTTTAGCGCGGTGAAAATCGCCTTTGGCGTAGCGGCCCCAACGCCGATCCGTGCCCCAAATGCCGAGGCCGCAGCTCTGGGTCAGCCATTCAATGCGCAAACGCTCGCCGCCGTGCGTGAGGCGGTCATACGTGACGTGCTGCCACGTTCATCCTGGCGCGCCAGCAAAGAGTTCCGTATGCAAATCATCCGTACGCTGGCAGAGCGCGTGCTGGCCCAGGCGGCCCAACGTGCTGGAGGTGAGTTATCATGTTGATCAATTGCACCATCAATGGCCGCCCCTATCAGTTCGAGGTCGATCCCCGCCTGTCGCTGATGGAGTTATTGCGCCAGCAAGGGCTTAACAGCGTCAAACAAGGGTGCAGTGTGGGCGAGTGTGGTGCCTGTACCGTACTGATCGACGATGTAGCTACGGACACCTGTATTTATCTGGCGCTCTGGGCCGATGGCAAAACCATCCGCACCACCGAGGGCGAGGTGAAACAGGGCAAACTGTCTGCCGTTCAGCAGGCTTATGTGAATGTGGGGGCGGTGCAGTGTGGTTTTTGTACGCCGGGGTTGGTGATGACCAGTACCTCAATGGTGGAACGCTTTCGCGGCCACCGCCTCACCGAGCAGGAGATCCGCCGCGGCCTGGCCGGGAATTTATGCCGCTGCACCGGCTATACCTCGATCGTCAAGGCGGTGGAACAGGCGCAGCAGCTGGATGAGGAGATGCCGAGTTGAGAAACGCGAGTAAACGCTAGTGGTGGATTTGCGCCAGCTCTTCTTCTGAAAGGCCGGTCAGCTGTATGACTATGGCATGATCGAAGCCCTTAGCCAGCATGGAGAGCGCTATCTTCAAGATGGCCTCTCGCCCTTCCTTTCGCCCTTCCTCAATACCTTTCTCTATACCTTTATCGAAACCTTTCTGCTCGAGATATTCTGCAATAGTCATCAATTCCTCCTCATGCTGCGGCGCGCGTCTGGCCAATTCACGGAGCAGTCTCTCCGGTTTGGTCGTACTCCCCATCTGCAGCATATAGTTAATCAACGATATCAGTTGTTCTTTAGTAGTGTATCCGGTCAACAATAATGTGACCAGTCGTTCCTGTAGTTCGAACAGGTCGCGATGGCGCACATGTTTTTGTAACAGCTCCAGAATGGCCATACGGCGGTGTTGCATGATCTCATCGTCGGGAATGACGGTAACGTCAACTAAAGGAAAGTGTCCCGCATAAAGTTGCCTGGCCAATTCTGGGTCACTGAACTCCTCTAGCCAACTCATCGAATACGGGTAAGGTGTTATCTGCCCGTGGTAAAAGAGCATCGGAATAACTAATGGTAGCCGATCGTGACCCGCCTGAAGATGGCGCTGCATTGCGGCAATGGCATAACGTACCAAACGGAATGCCATATGCTTGTCGGGCGAACTTTGGTGCTCAATCAGAGCATAGACATAGCCGTCATCCTTACCGGTTTTCAGCGAGTAAAGCACATCGGAGTAATAAGCACGCAGGTCGCGCTCGATAAAACTACCTGGCTCTAGTTTTAACGTATTCAGATCGCAACTTTGCAGCAAATCTGGCGGCAAATGCATTTCCAGAAAGTCGCGGGCGGTTTCGGGATCGGTGAGGAACTGCTTAAAAATCGCATCATGCGTAGTAGGGGTAGGTTTTTTCATGTCGGTCATCCTGGACAAAACATGAGCAAAACCTACTACAAGCTGAACGTGGTTAAAATTACCTGCGTGCAACCTCTGGAGTCAACTCGCAAAACGAGGTTGAACGCTGATAGTGGGCGCAACATGCAGCGCCCCTACCTTTAGCATCGAGTGCAAGTTGGTCGTTACCCCATCAAATCGCCCAGCCGCCAGCATAGAATGCCACCAGCGCCACTGCGATTATCACCGTACCAATATTCAGCTTACGCCACTCGTTAGAGAACACGCGGCCAATCACCAACGTGCTGAAGCCCAGCATGATGCCGGTGACAATGTTACAGGTCAGCACGATAAATACCGCGCACACCAGGCCGGACATGGCATCGACAAAGTCGTCAAAGTCCAGCTTGGCCACGTTGCTCAGCATCAGCAGGCCCACATACATCAGCGCCGGTGCCGTCGCATAGCCGGGGACCAGATAAGACAGCGGTGACAAGAACAGGATCAGCAAGAACAGTACGCCCACAACCGCCGCCGTCATGCCGGTTTTACCGCCAGCAGCCGTTCCCGCAGCAGACTCGATATACACCGCAGCCGGTGAGGCCCCAACCAGCGCAGAGAACATGCTGCTCATGGAGTCGGCGGTTAATGCCCGGCCACCGTTGATAATCTGCCCATCCTTATCCAGCAGGTTAGCCTGCCCGGCTACCGCCCGGATGGTGCCGGTAGCATCAAATACCGCCGTCATGACCAACGCCAATACGCTGGGCAGTACCGCCGGGTTCAACGCCCCTTTGATATCCAGGCTAAAAATCAGCGAGCTACCGTCCGGGCCGGAGAGGCTCGGCAGTGCAAACAACCCTTGATATTTCACATTTGGGTCAAAGATCAGGCCGATCAGGGAAATACCGATGATCACCAATAAGATCCCGCCTGGTACGCGCAGTTTCTCCAGCCCAAGGATCATCGCCAGACCGAGCAAAGACATCATCACCGGGAAAGACACAAACGACCCCAGCGCCACTGGCAAGCCGTCCAGCGGATTCTTGATCACCATGCCGACGCCGTTGGCAGCGATCAGCAGCAGGAACAGACCGATACCAATCCCGGTGCCATGCGCTATGCCCATCGGCAGGTTTCGCAGGATCCATGAACGCACTCCAGTTACCGAAATGGCAGTGAATATCAGCCCCATCAGGAAAATAGCCCCCAGGGCGACGGGTATGCTGATGTGCTGGCCAAGCACCAGGCTGAAAGCGGTAAACGCCGTCAAGGAGATGGCGCAGCCAATAGCCATTGGTAAGTTAGCCCACAGGCCCATCACCAGTGACCCCACACCGGCAACCAGACAAGTAGCGACAAACACCGCCGCAGGAGGGAAACCCGCCTTGCCCAACATACCAGGCACCACGATCACCGAATAGACCATTGCCAAAAAGGTGGTCAACCCAGCCAACACTTCCTGCCGTACGCTGCTGCCCCGCTCGCTAATCTTAAAATAGCTGTCTAGCGAGCTGGCCGCTTTTGCTGACGTCGCCTGCGATAAATTATTAGACATATCAATGCCCTCTGAAGGTTTACACTCACCTACCCCGCTGGCTTGCCGCTACGGCACTCGCTTGGGGTAACGCCAATCCTGGCAAATTGCAGTGCGGTTGGTTAAGTACGTTCATACACCAGCCGGCCATCGACATAGGTGCGATAGATCGACCGGTCATCCCCTAGCGTCATCATGACAAACAGCTTATCCATCAAGGTTTTTGAATTGTCGTAGCGCAGCTGTTGCAGCGGCGTGGCCGTCGGCTCCAGCACCACAAAGTCCGCCTCTTTCCCCAGGTTGAAGTTACCAATGGTGTCCGCCAGCCCCAGAGCATCGGCCCCGCCCAACGTCGCCAGGTAGAACGCCTCATACGCCGAGAGCCGGTAACCCTGCAGCTGCATGATTTTGTAAGCCTCATTCAGCGTTTGCAGCATGTTGAAGGTGGTACCCGCGCCGATGTCGGTGCCCATCCCCACCCGCACCTTTTTCCGCCAGGCGTTGGGCAAATTAAACAGGCCGCTGCCGAGATACAGGTTGGAGGTCGGGCAAAAGGCGATGGAGGATTGGGTCTGGTGCAGGCAATCCCATTCGGCGTCCTCCAGATGTACACAGTGGGCAAATACGCTTTTTCTGCCGGTCATGCCGTAGTGATGGTAAACATCGAGATAATTTTTGTGCTCTGGATACAGGGCTTTCACCCAAGCCACTTCATCCTTGTTTTCCGACAGGTGGGTGTGCAGGTAAACATCCGGATATTCCTGGCGCAGGCGTTGCACCATCTCCAGCTGTTCCGGCGAGGAAGTCGGCGCAAAGCGCGGGGTGATGGCATACAACAGGCGGCCATTGTTATGCCAGCGCTCAATCAGCGCCTTGGTTTGGCTATAGCTGCTTTCTGCGGTATCCAGCAGGTAATCGGGCGCGTTGCGATCCATCATCACCTTACCGGCGATCATCCGCATATTGATATGACGCGCCGACTCAAACAGCGCCTCTACCGATTCGGGGTGTACGGTGCCGAACACCAGCGCGGTGGTGGTGCCATTACGCAGCAACTGCTTGATGAAAAACGCCGACATCTCGCGGGCGTACTCCAGATCGTTATAGCGCTTCTCCGCCGGGAAGGTGTGCTTGTTCAGCCAGTCCAGCAACTGTTCGCCATAGGCTCCCACCATTTCACATTGTGGATAATGAATATGGGTGTCGACAAACCCTGGCACGATCATTTTACCGCTGTAATCGCGCACCCGGATGCTGTCGGGGATCTGGTGGTGTCCCTCTTCCCAGTTGCCAAACCACTCCACCCGGCCATCACGAATGATCAGTAGCCCGTCTTTAATAAAGCGCAGATGACCCTCGACTTCTTCCGGATGCTGTACGGTGCGGGTGATATCGAGAAAACTGCCCCGCACGGCCTTGATTGATTGTTCACGCTCCATACTCAAATTCCTTATCACCATAAAACGGATGTTGCCTGGCGGGCGCAGCATGCAGCGCCCCTGCGTAACCTTTATCAGCAAATCTCAATCGGTATTTTTTTCCGCTGGAACCCCTTCGAACTCGTCCTCCTGGACGCCAGGTTTCTCACGCTGGTTCTGCGGTATCAGCAAATTGAGGAAAATGGCCGTGAGCCCACCGGCGCAGATTGGGTTTTCCACCAGCACATAAATCGACTCGGGCAAAATACGAAACACTTCCGGATCGTAAGAGACGCCAAGGCCCAGCCCCAGCGAGGTGGCGACGATGATAGTTTCACGACGGTTTAAGCCGTCGGAGATAATGATGCGTATCCCGGCGATGGCGATCATGGAGAACATCAGCGTCATCGCGCCCCCCAGCACTGGCGCCGGGATAGTGGTAAAGAAGCGGCCAATGACGGGGAACAGCCCCAGCACCACCAGGATCACGGCGATATATTTGCCGATATGACGCGAGGCAACACCGGTCATCTGGATCACGCCGTTATTCTGGGAAAATGTCGTCAGTGGCAACGAGCCCAGCATGGCGGCAATCACCGATACCAGCCCATCGGCCAGCACTCCACCGCTCAGGCGTGCGGTATATTCATCCCCTTTGATGGGCTGCTCGGACACTATTGCGGTAGCGGTGATACTGCCGACCGCCTCCAACACGCTGAGCAGATAGATGACGCCAGCCACCAGAAAGGCATGCAGATCAAAAGAGAAACCGTATTTAAAGGGAACGGGAACGGTCATTACCGGCAGGTTTTGCATCCCCGAGAAATCCACCATGCCCAGGCACAAGGCCACGACATAACCGACAATCAAGCCGATGGCGATGCCCCCCATGCGCAATAATGCGTTCTGGCAACAGTTAAACCCGATCACCACCAACAGCACCAACAGGCCGATACCGATATTTTCGTAGTTGCCAAAGGTGCCGCTGCTTTTCGCTGAATAACCGCCGCCAAAATCGATAATGCCCACTTTGATCAGGCTCAGGCCAATCATCAGCACCACGATGCCGCTCACGGTGGGCGTGATCACCCGTTTCAGATAGGGCAGAATAAACGAGGAGCCCACCACCAGGAATGCCCCAACAAAAGAGATGCCCAGCAGAGTGGACATGATCGCTTCCACATGCATGCCATCGGCTTTCATCGTGCTGCCCAAGGCGATCATCACCGTCACAAAGGAAAAGTTGACCGATTGAATGGACAATAAGCCGGAGCCTACGCGGCCATAGCGATTCACCTGCAGCCAAGTGCCAATTCCTGAGGCAATCATTGCCATCGAAACCAGATAGGCCGTGACGTCCGGCGGCAACCCCAGCGCGGTGCCGACAATTAATGCCGGGGCCACCATCGGCACAAAAATAGCCAGTAAATGGGTAATCGCCCCCACGATGCATTGGTCAAAGGGTGGTTTATCTTCCACCCGATAAATAAGGTCGTTATTTGAAGTAGGCATATCAGACATCTCTTTACTCCATTCCAGTAAATTTGATCATCTGATTCAATAAGCTCCACGCCCTGCACTTTCGCCATGTTAAATCCACGGGCTAGCCTGAGCCTTTATCTTTAGCTCATCATTTTGTATGGCGGCAATAACAGATTAGCCTTTGGCTAATATATTGAATCGTTTATACCCACCGCCGGTTTAACTCGGCAGGTATAGCGGGATAATGACCGTCATCAGCCATTATCCCGGTACGACTTATTACAGAATCTACGCTGACAGCTTATTTAACCCCCTCAAGATTTTCTCTGGGGTGAAATGCCATTCGCGCAGCCAAACGCCACAGGCATCGTGGATCGCCATGGCGATGGCCGGAGCCGCCCCGTTGACGCCAATCTCGGAGATCGACTTGGCCCCATATGGCCCTACCCGATCGTCGCTCGGCACCAGGAACGCCTGGAAGTCCAGCGGGATGTCGCCAATCTTCGGCGCGCCATAGCTTTGCAAATCACGAGTGATCGGCGAGCCTTGGCTGTCATAGATAATCTCTTCCGTCATGCTGTGGCCGATGGCACGCATTGAAGCCCCATAGATCTGCCCCAGCGCCAGCTCCGGGTTAACCGGGGTGCCGCAATCGAGCAAGGCATAGAACTTATCCAACCGGATCTCACCGCTGCGCACGTTGACCGCCACTTCGGCAAAGTTGGCGCCAAACGGGAAGGCAAAGTCAGAGGAGATATAGCTGGCGGTGGCCACCAGGGTGCCAAAGCCAGTGCCCGTCTCTGCCTTATGGGCAATCTGCGCGAACGTCACTTCGCCCTGTTTACCGCGCACCACGCCTGGAACTACCAGCGTGACGTCGCTTTCTGGCTCACCCAGCATCTGCGCGCCGTGGAACAGGATTTTCTTCCTGAGATTTTCCGCCGCATTCTTCGCCGCATTGCCGGAGAAGCAGGTGCCGGAAGAGGCGTAGGCCCCTTTATCAAACAGGGCATGATCGGTATCACCTGAGATCACATGCACCTCGGAAAACGGGCAGCACAGCACTTCTGCCGCGAGTTTACCCACTACCGTATCCAGCCCGGTACCGATATCCGCCCCGCCGGAATGCACGATAAAGGTACCGTCCGACTCCAGCTTGATCATGCAGTTGGCCTGATCGATATCCGGAATACCGGATTTTTGCATGATAATGGCCACGCCACGGCCAATCTGCCAGTCTCCCTGGCTGACTTTCGGTGAGCTCCACTGGATCAGCTCACGCCCTTTACGCAAAATCGGCTCCAGCGCACAGCTGGCGGCACTTGGCACCGAGGTCGGCATTTTGCCTTCGCCAATCGCCCCGAGGATTTTCAATTCTTGCCCTTCAACTACCCGGTTGCGCTCGATGATATCCAGCGGATCCATCTGCAGTTGTTCCGCCATCTCTGCCAGGATCATGGTCAGGGCGAAGTTGCCTTTTGGCGCACCGTACCCCTGATAAGCGCCATTCGGGCAGATGTTGCTGTAATAGGTGGTCACCTGGAAATTAACGTTATCGCAGGGATAGAGCGGCAGCGACAGCGCCGGACCATTGCTGGGCACCGTCAGCGCATGGTTGCCATAAGGGCCGGTATTGGCCAGGAAGTTCATGTCGATCGCCGTCAGGCGGCCGTCTTTTTTCGCCCCAATCTTCACCCGTACCTTGGCCACGTGGCGCGAGGTGTTGCTGATAAACTCTTCTTCGCGGGTATAGTGGAAATAGACCGCACGGCCGGTCACGCAGGTTGCCCAAGCACACACTTCTTCCAACAGGATATCCTGCTTGGAGCCAAAGCCGCCGCCGACCCGCTCTTTGATCACATGCACCTTATGCTGCTTGAGCCCGACGATCCTGGCAACTTGGCGACGCAGGTGCCAAGGCACCTGGGTTGATGCATGGATCACCAGCCGATCGCCGTCCATGTAGGTGTAGCAGACGTGCATTTCCGCCGGGCACTGCTGCACCTGCTTGGATTCGTAGGTGCGCTCCAGCACCACGTCTGCCTCGGCAAAGCCTTGATCCACGTTGCCAATGCGTCCATGTACCGCGGCGGCAATATTACTGTGGGGTTTGGCGCCAATCGGGAAGTTGATCGTCACATGCTCGGTGCCACGCTGCGCACTGCCCTGGTTCTGCTCGGCCAGGTCGTCAGGTGCGCCGTGGACGTAGACTATCGGCTCGTCGTGTACCAACGGTGCTCCTTCCGCCATCGCCTCATCGATCGACATCACCGGTTTAAGCACTTGGTATTCAACGTCGATCAATGCTAGCGCAGCCAACGCAATCTCTTCGCTCTCGGCTACTACCGCCGCCACCCGGTCACCTACGTGACGCAGTTTTTGACCAAACATCCGGCGATCAAGCGGTGAGGGTTCTGGCGCGCTCTGCCCACCTGGGGTGTAATAGATATCTGGGCAGTTGCGATGGGTGATCACATGCACCACCCCTGGCAACGCCTCGGCTTTGCTGACATCCAGGTGCGTGATCAAGGCATGGGGATGCGGGCTACGCAGCATCTTGATGATGCAGGCATTGCGGGCTACGCGGTCTTCCACATAGCAAGGCTTGGCCTGTACCATTTTCGCCGCGTCCACCTTAGGGCACAGCTTACCAACCACGTTCAGATCGCTGCGGAATTCAGGGGCGGCAAGCGACTGAAATTCAGGATCGTTACGGCGAGCCACCGCCAGCGCTACGACCTGATAGAACTGCTGATAACCGGCGTCACGGCTGAACAAGCCCGACAACGCATCGTCGATCTGCGCACGCGTTGGTTCCTCGATGCGGGCCAACAGATCCGTCAGGATCAGCGCCGCCGCCGCGTCGTTATAGCCGGACTGGACGATCCCCACGTCCACCATCGCCTGTTGCACCAGGCTGAGCTGGTTCCAGCTCCCTAGCGCTTCGGCCGTGGTCACCACGCCATTATCCAACTGGGCGGCGATCAGCAACGAGGCGTTGACCACCACGCCGTTAAACAGGATCGCATCCGAACCGGCAAACCCGAAGCCGTCATCACTATTGCGGACCGAATGCATTCCCAACGTAAACAGCAGTTGCTGGACGTTTTCACCGGGCTGGCACTGCATCTCCTGCGGAGCGTCGTTAAGCGTAAAGCGAATATTCATCATGATTTCTCCCCTGATGCCAGGCAATCCGCCAGCAGGTCTGCCACCACCACACCGGTGATATAGCGCTTGTAAACGCTGCTGCCACAGATGTCATCTGGCGGAGACACCATCTGCGCCACCACCTGCTCCAACGCCAAGCCGCTCAGTCCACTGTTCTCTGCATCACGCAGGCGGCCAGGTGCCATCACGCCGCTCAGGGCGATACGAATTTTCGCCTGCGCATCGCGGGATACCGCCGCAGTCACCACCGGCAATCCCGCCGCTGAACGGGCAATTTTACGGGTAGCGCAGGTACGGTAAGGATCCGGCAGCACCACCGCCAGCAGTAGTTCACTGCCGCCGCACAGCGGATAGTCTTCCAGCGCCATCGTCTTACCGCTGCCCACCACCACTTGGGCACTCAATGCCAGCAGCACCGGCAGCAGCACCGAGTCTTTCGCCGCCGAAACAACTTCACCCCCCAGCGTGGCCTGATTGCGAATATGGCGGGAATAGACAAAACCCAGCGCCTCACGCAGGGCCTGCGGGATAAGCTGGGTATCCATTAAACGCTGTAAGGTAATGGTGGCACCGATATGCAATGCCCCCTGCTGCCAGCTCAACTGATCCAGGCCTAGCTGCGACAGCGCGATGGCAATCTTTTGCCGTGTTTTAGTGGGTGTGGCGTTTAGTTTGCTGCCGCCGGCGAAATAGACGGCATCCTGCTGGAACTGGCGTTTTAGCTCTAGCGCCTGCTGTACCGATCCTGGCCGATATAATTGCTCAATCATGTTGCACCCTCATCAATGTCAGCCGCCCCCGGTGTTCGCAGAGCGGCGACCGGTTTAATTCAAGGCATCCATACGCTGCCACAGCTTGGCCGCTACCTTGCGAGCCTCTGCGTAGATCGGTTCCACATCGAACGGGAACTGGCGATCCTGATAGACCATGCGGCCCTCCACCATCACGCTGTTGACGCTGCCAGCCCCCATGCCGAAGGCCAGGTGTCCGCCAATATTTTGCGCCGCCAGCGGCGTGGGTGACGGGTAGTCACAGATGGTCAGATCCGCTTTGTAACCGGCGGCCAGGCACCCGAAGTTGGCTCCAAAGTTGCGCGCCAGCAGTTGATTACCGTTAGCCAGGAAGCGAGCAAAGCTATCCGGCCACAGCGGCCCGCCAGCATCGCGGTGTTTGAAGAAGGCAAACTTCAGCTCTTCAAACATGTCTGAGCCGATGCCATCGGTGCCGAGCGCCAGGTTGCGGTACTGCGCCAACTGATGGTTATAGCCCACGTGGTTGTTCATATTGGAACGGGCGTTGTGCACCAGGAAGGCATCCTGCTGGTTGATCAGCTCGATATCCGCCGCAGACAGATACAGACCGTGGGCGACCAACGTTTTTGACCCGATCAGGTCGTATTGCGCCAGACGCGCGATCAGATCTTTGCCATACTTGTCGTGGCTGTGGGATACGTCGTAGCTGTCCTCGGCGGCGTGGATATGCAGACCACGGCCAGTAGTTTTAACCGCCGCTTGCAGCATCTCCAACCCGGCATCAGATACCGTGAACGGTGCGTGAGCGCCAATATGCGCCTCCACCAGGTAAGGCTCCTTACCGGCTTTTTTGGCAACGTCGATCAACTGGGCAAAGGCAATATTCTCCTCCACGCCAGCACGCAGTTCGCGCTCCCCGCCGTTGCGATCGGTGGTTTCAAAACAGGTCATGCCGCGTAGACCGGTCTCGATAAAGCCTGCGCGCAGGGTCTTCAGCGAACCGGCGATAAAGTTGGGTGAGGCGTGGTGATCGATCACCGCCGTACAGCCGCTCTTGATAGCCTCCAGCGAGCAGATCAGGCCGCTGTAATACAGCGATTCCTCATCCAGCGCCCGATCCAGCCGCCACCACAGGTTCTTCAGCGTGGAGATAAAGTCCGGGCTTGGCGCTATGTTGGCCATAATCCCGCGCGATAACCCGGAGTAGAAATGGTTGTGGGCACACACAATCCCTGGCATCACCCATTTGCCGTGCATATTGTGCACTTCGGCCTGGGGATATTTGGCCGCCAAACCTTGGCCCACCTCTTTGATCAACGCCCCTTCAATGACGATATCGATACCGGGCTGTACGCTGGCGGGGTCGAGCTGCACGCCGGTTGCATTGGTTAATATCAGCATGATTACACCTCCACCTGGCCAAGGAGATAATGATGATGAGTGTGCACATGGCTGATAATGCGGCACATCTCCTCCAGTTCCGACGGCACTTGCTCAAGCTGGCCGTCTCTATCGATCTGCAGTTGGTAAAGCTTGCCGCCCTGCCGTACGCTGACCTGCGCGCCATCCACCAGGAACCCTGGATTGGTGCTGTTGGCAAAGTCCTGCGGCAGGCTGTAGATCGTCACCTTGTCTTTGTATGGCTTACCCTGCCATGGGCAGAACTGGGCGCAGTTACCGCATTCGTTGCAGTAGGCGTCCAGGTGCAGGGTCTGGAAACGATCCTGGAAGCCCGGTATGGCAATCGACACGTTGGCGCGGTTCGGGCAAACGTCGACGCATTTGCTGCACACGTAGTTACATTCCAGGCAGCGCTGGGCTTCTTGGGCAACAAAGGCTTCGCGCTCGGTTTTATCCACCATCGCGACTGAAATAGTGCCTTTGCGGCGATAGATTTCCGCCGGATCGACGTTGGACCAGTATTTGTCGGCGTGATGGGTTTTGACGTTCTCCCGCGCCAGCACGGTTTCGGCGGCGTTGCGGGCGCTACCGATGGCAGCAACAATGGATGACGGGCCACGCTGCACGTCGCCGATCAGGAAAACGTTAGACCGGGTGGTTTCGCCGGTGGCGGTGTTGACCTGCGGATAGCCCGCATCATCCAACGGTACGCCCAGCTTATGCAGCACTTCCTCATCAGCCTGCTCGCCAATGGCGGTGATCAAGGTATCCATCTGCAGCGTCAAGGTCTGTTCGGTGGCGACCGGGCGACGGCGCCCCTTCTCATCCGGCTCTCCCAGCGCCATCACTCTGGCCGTCAAGGTACCGTTGGCATCAAAGTGTTCCGGGTTGGTGAGGAACATAAACTGCACGTTGTCCTCTACCGCCTCCTGATACTCTTCGCGGTAGGCTGGCATCTCTTTGAGCGTGCGACGGTACAGCACGGTGACGTCCTGCACGCCTGGCACTTTCAACGCGGCCCTGGCACAGTCCATTGCCGTGTTACCGGCACCGACCACGGCCACGTGTTTGCCCAGGTTCATCGGCTTACCGAGGTTGAAATCGCGCAGGAACGGCAAGGATTTGTGGACGTTGCGGTTATTACCCGCCAGCTTCACGCCGCTGTTTTTATCGGTGCCGATACCGATAAACACGTAGTCAAAGCCCTGTTGTTGCAGCTTGTCGACGGTCAGATCGGGATCGCAGCCATAGACCATCTTCACGCCGTGTGCAGCCACGAAGTCGATATCGTGCTCGATAAGCTCCGCCGGGATGCGGAACTGAGGAATGATGTTTTTCACCACCCCGCCCGCATTGGCCTCGCGCTCAAACAACGTAACCTGATACCCGGCCCGTGCCAGGAAGTACCCAGCGGACAGACCCGCCGGGCCAGCGCCCAAAATGGCGACCGGACGTTTGCTGCCAGAGCCTGCCGGTTTATGCCAGCGGCGCTGATACTCATCCCAGCCCTTTTCCAACGCCACTTTTTTCAGTTCGCGGATGTTCAGCGCGCTGTCGTAATCAAGACGGGTGCAGTTGTACTGACACTGGTGATCGCAGATATGCCCGGTAATGGCTGGCAAGGCGTTACGCTGATAAATCAGCTCCAACGCATCGGCATAGCGCTGTTCGCCCAGCAGCCGGATATATTCCGGGATATCCTGTTTAATGGCGCAGGCGGTGACGCAAGGAGCCACGTAACAGTCAATCATCGGCAGTGGGCCACCGGCGTCGATGCGATCCGTTGATTTCCAGTGTTTCTGGGTGTACTCCATGCTGACAGCCTTGTCTGCCAGCGCTTGCAGCTTATCGACATCGATGCGCGTCATCTGCCAGCTATCGGAAGCGTCCAGCTCTTGCATACATTCCGTCAGACGTAAATAGCCGCCGGGCTTGAGCAGATCGGTGGCCATGGTGATTGGCCGGATGCCGGTGTCAAAAATCTCGCGAACGTTAAACTTGCTTGCCCCGCCGGAATAGGAAATCGGCAGTTCCCCGTTGAATTCACGGGAGAGAACCGCCGCCACGTTGATGGAAAGCGGGAACAACGCGCGCCCGGACATATACATCTCTTCGCCCGGCAAGGCGCCTTTATGGTTGATTGCCCCCAGGGTATTGGTCAATTTGACCCCGAAGCCCAACTGGTGCTGTTTCCCCAGGGCGGTCAGGCGGTGCAACATCGCGATCGCCTGCTCCAGTTTGAGATCGTGCTCGAAAGACTCTTCTTTCAGCCCGACATAATCAAACCCGCAGCTATCCAGAATGGAACGTACGCGCGGATAACCCAGTAGCGTCGGGTTTAATTTCACAAAGGTATTGAGCCGTTTTTCCTCCAGCATATAGCGGCAGATGGCTTCAATTTCATCTGGCGGGCAACCGTGCATGGTCGAAAGGGTAATGCCGCTGACCAGTTGCGCTGGAATATGCTCTGGCAGCTGTGCCAATGCCCCACGTTGGGTGGATAAGGCGAATTGGCTAATAAAGCCCTCGTCCTTAACCCATGCGGTAAGAATATGTTGATACTCGGCATATTTCGGGTGCTGTGCAGAATCCATCATGTTATGGATAAAGTCCTGCATCGGCGGCTGTTTAATCCCGTCGAGGTTATAACCCACGCTCATATTGAAGATGAAGGACTTACTTTCCCCTTTGGCCCGTGGATCAAACATCTCCTCCAGCAGGTGCAGGGCAAACCAGGCTTTTAAATATTCATCATAGGCTTTGAGCAGCGTGAACTCGGTCGACCATTCGGTGTTGAAGCATTCGTCTTCGGCATCGATACAGGGTTTTTCCAGCTCCAGCCGATCGAGGATCTGCACGGTTTTCAATTCGATAAAGCGCCCGCCGGTCAACCAGGAGACGATGATATTCTGCGCTAACTGCGTATGCGGGCCTGCGGCCGGGCCAAGCGGCGTTTCACAACTTTCATTGAAGACGTTAATCCGCCGATCGTCATGTTTACGATAAAACTGCTTTTCTGGAATACCAAAAATAGACCGGCTCTCATGATATTCATCGAAAATCCGGGTTAACAGCGCCTTGAACGGAACGGGACGCATTAAATCTCCCATAGCTTTATCTCCTTGCGACGAAATGCCTGAATGATGAGTGAGCAAAAACCTGAGGACGGTTTTTCACATCGGTTATGCATAACGCAGCAACAATCAGGCCAAATCTCCCCACGGGGTTGGGCAGCGGTTAAATTCGTGAGGCAGTTCTAATTGTTAATTTTATTTGTGAACGGTCTCACAATCGCAAGTGAGAATAAAAATCAGTGCCGGTAGTCACTTAATCATCACGGCTACGCTAATGGAATCAATTATCAAAAAAACATCGCCAGCTATCACTTTGATACGGCCGAATAGCACTTTGGTTAAAAACGAGACCGCAATCGATAAAGTATGAATGTTTGCCAAATAGCGATTACATCAAGGTTGTTTGCGATTAAATCGGCAATCTATCCTGAAAAAACCGCATATTGGTTATCGGTTAAATCAAGGTTATATCTCCCGCTTTCTGACTCATAAAACAGGCTATTTATGACGCCCAGCTTCAGAGAATTATTCAGTGAGGAATATCACCGCCTTGAGCAAGGGCAACCGCTGCTGATCGCCCTGATTGGGGCCGGGGGGAAAACCAGCACCCTGCACTGGTTGGCGCAAGCCTTTTATCACCAGGGCAAGCGCGTGCTGTTCACTACCACCACCAAGATGTACTTGCCTACCGCTGCCAACTACCACCACCTGTTGATAGGCCAACCACCCACCACCAGCAGCACCCCGGCCATTACCGCCTGCTTCGGTCATTATCAGCCGCAGGATAACAAGGTTATCGGGTTAACCTCCGAGCAAATCGACGAAATCAAACAGCATGGTGCCTTCGATGTGATCCTGGTCGAAGCGGACGGCTCCCGAGGGTTACCCCTGAAAGCCCCGGCAAGGCATGAACCTTGCATCCCCTCCCGCAGTGATTGTGTTATCGCGCTAACCGGAAGCCAGGTGTTCGATCGTCCCGCAGACCCACAGCAAATTCACCGCTGGGCGATTTTCTCAGCGCTGACGGGGGTCGGTGCCGGTGAAGTACTGGATCATCGGGTATTCGACACCCTGATCGCTCACCCTGACGGAATGTTCAAAGGTACGCCGCCGCAGGCACGACGAGTATGGCTGATCAATCAGGCTTCTCATTGTGATAATCAACCGGCTGCCCGCTGGCAACCCCTGCTGCGGCCAGAACTGGCGCTCAGCGCCATCTGGTTTGGCGCAGTGCAGGAGACCCCGGCGATCCACCACCTGATACGGCGCTAACACGATAATATTTCTGAGGTTATTGACGAGGTCATAATGAATATCTTCGCCGAAGCTGCACGTTTAGAAGAAGAAAACCGGCCCTTTGCGCTCGCCCAGATTATCGAAAGCCGTGGCTCTACACCGCGCCATTCGGGGCAAATGCTGGTGATGGCCGATGGTGGCTGTATTGGCACTATCGGTGGTGGCATGATCGAACGCCTGGTGATCGAACAGGCAATTGCCGCCATTGCGGAGCGCAAGGCCAGAGTGTTTCATGGCCGCATGGCGCGCACCGGGCAGGATGCGGTAGGCTCGGATTGTGGAGGCGCAATGTCGGTGTATATCGACGTGCATGGCCTGCGCCCGCGCCTGATATTGATCGGTGCCGGGCACGTCAACCGCGCCATCGCCAACGCCGCCAAGCCGCTCGGCTTTGATATTCACGTTGCCGATATCTACCCGGCCAGCCTCGACCCGGCGCTATTTCCAGTGGGCACCACTCTGGTTCATGGCGAGACCTTCCCGGCGGCCATCGACAAGATGAATATTGATCCGGCCAACTTTGTGATTATCGCCACCAACAATCAGGATTGCGAGGCACTCAACGTGCTGATCGAGCAACCGCTGCGCTATCTTGGTTTGCTCGCCAGCCGCCGCAAGGTACAGACCTTTACCCAACAGTTGCGCCAGCGCGGTGTGGAAGATGAGAAGCTTGCCAGGCTGCATGCCCCGGTCGGCTATAACATCGGCGCAGAAACGCCGGAAGAAATCGCCATCAGCGTGCTGGCAGAACTGCTGCAGGTGCGCAACCAATCCGCTGGCGGGCTGATGAAAAATGACATCCGCTTAACGCGCGACAAACTGGTGGTGATCCGTGGTGCAGGCGATATCGCCACCGGCGTGGCGCTGCGGCTGTTTCATGCCGGTTTTCAGGTCATCATGCTCGACATTGCCCAGCCGACCGCCATCCGCCGGACGGTGGCATTTGCCCAGGCGATGTTTGACGGCAAAACCTGCGTGGAGGGCGTCACCGCCTGCCTGGCCAACGACGTCAACGAAGCCTTCGACATCATCAACCGCGGCGAGATCCCGCTATTGGTTGACCCAGAGACCCGTAGCCTGGAGCAGCTCAAACCTCGCTTTCTGGTGGATGCCATTCTGGCCAAGCAAAACCTGGGGACCCACCGCAATATGGCCCCGTTCACCGTGGCCCTTGGTCCTGGCTTCAACGCCGGGCAGGATTGCGATGCGGTGATCGAAACCAATCGCGGCCACGCACTGGGACGAGTGATTTATCAAGGTTACACCCATCCCAATACCGGTATTCCCGGCAATATCGCTGGCCATACCACCCGCAGGGTGATCCGTGCACCAGCCGATGGCGTTATGCAATGTCGCGTCGCTTTGGGGGATTTGGTACAGGAGGGGGATGTAGTGGCCCACTGCGGCGAGGTGCCGGTGATTGCGCCGCTTTCCGGTATGGTGCGCGGTTTGTTGCATGATGGGCTGGAGGTTAAGACCGGTACTAAAATCGGTGATATCGACCCACGCGGTACGTTGGCGGATTACACCACGGTGTCAGATAAGGCGCGGGCCATCGCCGGGGCGGTGCTTGAAGCCATTATGAAACTTGGGCGCAGATAGCGATTGTTGACTCACAAGGGGTGCTGTATGCAGCGCCCCTATGAGTGAGCCTGGTATCTGTGATTAATGGCTAATCACCGTGCCGGTTTTGCCTTCAATGCCCTGCTGAGCCTTGCTCAATACCGTGATTAACGCCTGACGCCCTGGCTTGGATTCGGCAAACGCCACCGCCGCCTCTACTTTAGGCAGCATTGAGCCTTTGGCAAAGTGCCCTTCTTCGATAAAGCGCTGGGCATCGGCAATGCTCAACTGCTCCAGCCATTGCTCATTCGGTTTGCCAAAGTTGATCGCCACCTTTTCCACCGCGGTGAGGATGATCAGCATATCGGCATCGATCATCTCTGCCAGTTTGGCACTGGCCCAGTCTTTGTCGATCACCGCGCTGGCTCCCCGCAGGTGGTTACCTTCGCGGATCACCGGAATACCGCCGCCCCCCGCGGTGATCACCACCTGCCCGGCCTCCATCATGGCGCGTACCGTTTCTTTCTCCACGATGTCGATCGGCTTGGGCGAAGCCACAACCCGACGGTAACCACGGCCCGCATCCTCTACCATGTTGTAACCGTTCTTGGTCAGTTGGCTGGCTTCGGCCTTGGTAAAGAACGAGCCAATCGGCTTGGTGGGATTGAGGAACGCCGGATCGCTGCCGTTGACGATCACCTGAGTGATCAGCGTGGCTACCGGCTTGACGATATTGCGATCAAGCAACTCTTCACGCAGGGCGTTTTGCAGGTCGTAACCTATATATCCCTGGCTTAACGCGACACACACCGACATTGGCAACATCGGCGTATGGGCCTCACTTTTTGCCGCCGCCTCAAACGCCAGATTGATCATACCCACCTGAGGGCCATTGCCGTGGGTGACCACCACCTGATGGCCGTGCTCGATTAAATCGACAATCGCCCGCGCGGTGGTTTTAACCGCCTGCATCTGTTCCTCCAGGCCCTCACCCAATGCGTTACCGCCCAATGCCAGAACTATTTTCTTGTTCATTTTGATCCTTATTGATTAGTGCAACGTATGACTCCCCTCACCCTAACCCTCTCCCCAAGGAGAGGGGACCGTCCGTGCCACGTTGTTATTGCGGTGTCTTACTTCAACATTTTATGGGCCACAACACCGTACAACTCCCTCGCCCTATGGGAGAGGGTTGGGGTGAGGGGCAACACAAGACTCTGTTACCCCATTTTTGCCGCGATCTGGGCATTGAAAGGTCGACGACGCAAGAACTGCCCGTATCCCTGCCGCCCGGTAAATTCGCCATTGCGAGCTACGATTTCACCTCGGCACATCGTCAGCACCGGCGCGCCCTGGCACTGAAAACCTTCATAAGGCGAATAGTCCGCATTGTCATGAAGCCGCGCGTGGTTGATAACCGTGGATTGGCGCGGATCAAAGATCACCACGTCGGCATCAGCGCCGGGGTTTAGATTGCCTTTACGCGGCCACAAGCCGAACAACCGCGCCGGGTTGCTGCTGATGAGCGCCACAAAGCGTGAAGGGGAAATCCGCCCGCTCATCACCCCATGAGAGAACAGCAGCATCATGCGATTCTCGACCCCAGGCAGGCCGTTCGGGCAGCGGGTAAAATCCCCCGCCGCCATTGCCTGCCGTTGGTGATAAGGGAAAGTGCAGTGATCGGTGGCGACGGTATCGATAGAACCGTCGGCAATGCCTACCCACAGACGATCCAATTCACGCTGGTCGCGCAGCGGTGGGCTGAGGATGTATTTCGCCCCATCTTCGCGCAGGTAACATTGTTCATTGAGCAGCAGATACTGCGGGCAGGTTTCTACCCACACCGGTTGGCGCTGTTGGCGTGCCAGACGTAAATAATCCAGCCCCAGACCATTAGATAAATGGACGATGTACAGCGGCGCGTTGTCTGCCAGATGGGCCAGATTGATCATCCTGCCAATCGCTTCTGCCTCACATTCCAACGGGCGGCTTAATGCATGGTGGATCGGAGCTGTTTTACCCGCAGCCACCAGCGCAGCACGGCGCAAGGCGATAGCGGCATCGTTTTCCGGGTGGACGGTGGTCAATGCCCCAACCTGCCGCAGTTGCCCCAAGGCACGTAACACGTCAGTATCATTAATCTTGTAGAGGTAGGTCAGATACAGCTTAAAACTGCTGATCCCTTCGTCATGCACCATGCTGGCCATCTCTTCGAGAATGCCGTCGTCAATATGCTGGATCACGCCGTGAAAGCCGTAGTCGATCGCCGCATTGCCGGCCGCATACTGGTGGTAGACGTTGAGCTGATGATGGAGATTGCAGCCCGCCGGACCAAATCCCATATGATCGATAATGGTGGTGGTACCGCCGCAGGCCGCCGCGCGCGTGCCACTGAAAAAATCGTCGCAGCTGCGGGCGATGCCGACATCGATATTGAAATGGGTATGGACATCGATGCCACCGGGCATGACGTAACAACCGGACGCATCGATAACTTCACACTGGCTATCGGCTTCGATCGCCGTGTCGCGCTGGCAGATCACCCCGTTTTCAATCAACAAATCCTGAGCGTACTGCCCGTCGCTATCAACCAGAATGCCGTTCTTAATTAGCTGCTTCATTGCTGGCACTCCATAAAAAAATCCGGCGGAGGGTGCCGGGTATATTGCTGTGTGATGCTTGCTGGGTGCTGGATAGGCCCCTCACCCTAACCCTCTCCCACAGGGAGAGGGAACCGATCGAATTCGCGGATGTTTTAGCGTTCTTCCTGGAGATGCAGAGGTTCGCCTACTACATCACCCTCGTTACAGATGAAATTTGCACATTTGAAAAACACTCGACACCAGCTCCCTCTCCCTGTGGGGACCGATCGAGTTCGCTGATTTCTATGTGTAATATCTTTCCTCTTGCACCCCACTTTCCGAAGCTGTACGGACCAACCACAGACTCCGGACAGCTCCCTCTCCCTGTGGGGACCGATCGAGTTCGCTGATTTCTATGTGTAATACCTTTCCTCTTGCACCCCACTTTCCGAAGCTGCACGGACCAACCACAGACTCCGGACAGCTCCCTCTCCCTGTGGGAGAGGGTTGGGGTGAGGGGTCGCTTATTTCTCCAACTCTTCCAGATAAGCCAAAGGCACGGCGGCATACATAGCCGCGCAAGTCACCAGATGGTCTTTCCAAGTTTTCTCGTTCGGCGCGTGGGCTTCAGGCTCTTTGCCCGGGCCAAAACCGATCACCGGAATACCGTGACGCCCCATGATAGAGACCCCATTGGTTGAGAAGGTCCACTTATCCACCACCGGCTGTTTCTTGAACAAGCCCTGATAGGCCTTGCTCAGGGTTTTCACCGTGATGTGATCTTCTTCGACCTTCCAGGTTGGGAAGTAGCATTCGGTTGGATACACCAGACCGGTGTAGGACGGACGGCTATAGTCATACATCGACACGACCGCCTTGGCAGCCTGTACCGCTGGCAACGCACGGATCTCGTCCAACGCCCCTTCCCAGGTTTCGCCCCAGGTCAGGCGGCGGTCGATGGAGACCGCACAGCTGTCTGCTACCGCGCAGCGGCTAGGTGAGGTGAAGAAAATCTCTGAAACGGTGAGCGTGCCTTTGCCCAGGAAATCGTCATTGCCCAAGTTGCCGGACAGCTGTTGCAGTTCGTTGAGGATTGGGCCCATTTTGAAAATGGCGTTATCACCGCGCTCCGGTGCCGAGCCGTGGCAGCTGATGCCTTGCACATCCACGCGGATTTCCATACGGCCACGCTGGCCGCGGTAGATCTGGCAGTCGGTCGGTTCGGTGCTGATCACGAACTCTGGGCGGATGTTGGATTGCTCAATAATGTACTGCCAGCACAGGCCGTCGCAGTCTTCCTCCTGTACGGTGCCAGTCACCAGCAGCGTATACTGATCTTCCAGCCCCAGATCCTTGATGATTTTGCCCGCGTAAACCATGGAAGCCATGCCGCCTTCCTGATCCGATGCGCCACGGCCACCGATGATCTCGTCGTTTTCCATCCCTTGATACGGGTCAAAGGTCCAGTTCTTGATGTTGCCGATGCCGACGGTATCGATATGCGCATCCATCGCAATCAGGTGTGGGCCGTGGCCGATATAGCCCAGGATGTTGCCCATCGGGTCAATCTCAACCTTGTCGAACCCGACCTTCTCCATCTCTTTCTTGATACACAGCACCACCAGCTTTTCGTCACAGCTTTCACTCGGGATGGCGATCATGTCCCGCAGGAAGCGCGTCATCTCATCTTTGTATTGGTAGGCTTTCTCTAACACCAATTCGAAAGGAATTTGCTTTGCCATTGTATTTTTTCTCCAATTTTTTATTACCCCTCGCTACTGCGAGAGGTTGAGTAATCTGACGGGTGTGGTTAAACCGGATGCTTCCCTTCCCACACCACTTCGCGATAGTGCTTCACGTCGGTATCGCCTTCGGAGCTGATCAACAGCACTACCGACTGGCTATCCAGACCGAGTTTTTGCATCAGTTGGGCACGTTGCGGGCTGTGATGTACCGCAGCCAGTACGCCCAACCCCACGGCACCGGACTCGCCGGAGATAATGCGCGGGTCGTTACCCAGCGGATTACCCAACACCCGCATCCCTAACGCCGCCACGCTGTCCTGGCAGGAAATAAACTGCGTGGCGCAGTTACGTAGCAGCGGCCAGCCCAAGGGGTTAGGCTCACCACAGGCCAGACCGGCCATGATGGTGGCCATATCGCCGCCCACGTTGACGATTTCCCCTTTTACCCCGGAGCGATAAACGCAATCGGCCAGCTCGGGTTCGACGATCACCGAATGCAGCTTATCCGCACCAAACACGTCGACCAGATAGCCCAGCACGCCTGCGGCCATCGCCCCGACACCGGCCTGTAGCAGCACATGGGTTGGCCGTTCTATCTGCATCTGCCGCATCTGTTCGGCCGCTTCATCTGCCAGCGTGGCGTAACCCTGCATGATCCAGGTTGGGATCTTGGCGTAACCTTCCCAGGCGGTGTCCTGCACCACCTGCCAGCCGCGTTCCTGGGCTGTTTTCATGGTCAGGCGCACGGTATCGTCGTAGTTCATCTCGGTGACGATGCACTCGGCACCCAGGTTGAGAATGTGATCCACCCTCTCCTGTGCCGAACCTTTAGGCATATACACCACCGCATGCTGGCCCAACTGTTGCGCCGCCCACGCGACCCCCCTGCCATGGTTGCCGTCGGTGGTGGTGGCGAAGGTCATCTTCTCGGTCGCCGTGGCTTTAAACTTTTCGAAAGAAAACGCATTAATATCAATCTGGTACTTTTCACACAGCAGCTGGGCAATGGCGTACGCACCGCCGAGCATCTTGAAGGCGTTTAAGCCAAAGCGTTTGGATTCGTCTTTGACCAGGATTTTCCGCACGCCAAACAGCTGAGCGAGATCGTCCAACGCGCATAACGGCGTTGGCTGATAACCCGCGATCTTTTTATGAAACTCGCGCGCTTTCTGCGCTTGCGCCTTAGAGAACAGAGGGGAGGTTTCGCCGTTAAAATAACGGTTATCCTCTATCGCCACTTTCAATGAAAAAACCGACATAACCGCTACCTCTTCTGGTCGCATTAACTTTCACCGTGCAGGGACACCGCCCGGTATCCCTGACCAGGTAAATTTATTTAATGCGTTTTTCTGCTTCTTTCAGTAATTGATCCAACACCAGACCCGGGTTGGAGAATTTGCGCGCCATGATCATCGCCGCGATGATATAAGGCTTCCAACTGGCTTCCTTATAGGTGGCAATACGGTACTTCTCGAATACGCTGGCACAGACTTCCCCTTCACTGCAGGATACGTCGGTGATGTCCGCTGGCAGGCAGTGCATATAGAGCGCTTCGCCGCCTTTGGTCAGCTTCATCATCTCTTCGGTGCAGTGCCAGTTTTTATAGTAGGCGTTTTGCGCCAGGCACTGTTGCTCCAGCGCCTTGAGGCCCGCGTGATCGTCGGCACGCAGCAGATCGGTACGCTGCTCCATGACCTTGTACGGCGCCCAGGATTTCGGATAAACGATATCCGCACCCTGGAAGGCTTCGGCCATCGAGGTCACCTGCTGGAAGCTGCCACCGGAAGCGGCGGCGTTGTTCTTCGCCACTTCGATCACATCCGGGATCAGGTCGTAACCTTCCGGATGGGCCAGAGTCACCTTCATGCCAAAGCGGGTCATCAGGCCAATGATGCCCTGCGGCACCGACAGCGGTTTGCCATAGCTGGGTGAATAAGCCCAGGTCATGGCGATCTTCTTGCCTTTCAGATTTTCCAGGCTGCCAAAGTGCTCCTGTAACCACGCCAGATCAGCCATCGCCTGCGTTGGGTGATCGATATCGCACTGCAAGTTGACCAATGCCGGGCGCTGTGGCAGCACGCCCTTCTCGAACCCTTCATCCAGCGCGGCACCCACCTCACGCATATAGGCGTTGCCTGCTCCCAGATACATGTCGTCACGGATACCGATGGCATCCGCGCAGAAGGAGATCATGTTGGCCGTTTCACGCACCGTTTCCCCATGGGCGATCTGCGATTTACCTTCATCCAGATCTTGCTGCGCCAACCCCAGCAGGTTGAGCGCTGAGGCATAAGAAAAACGGGTACGCGTGGAGTTATCACGGAAGATAGAGATGCCTAAGCCACTGTTGAAAATCTTGGTGGCAATGTTTTCTGAGCGCATGGTTTTCAGCGATTCCGCCAGCTTGAGCACCAGTTCCAGCTCGTCACGGCTCTGTTCCCACGTCAGTAAAAAGTCCTTTTGATGCAAATTGGACTTTAACGCGCTTATTTCCTTAATTAACTGGTTAACTGTTCTCATCTTTGCCCCTAAATAGAGAGTGTGGTGGTGATCCGTTAAAACAAGTGCCTAACCTTGGAATAACCAATACGCTTTTTCAGCGTCTGGCTACAGGACAATCAATAAGCGTGCCAACAAGGGGAAAGTTAAGCTGCGTAACATAAAATTGCGGAGTATTATGATGGCGATCACATAAAACGGGACTTTCGGGGCGGTTAACGTGAAATTTACAGTCAGGGTGTTGCTGGCAAGGGATAATTCCCTACGGCGTAAATCTGCCATTTATAATTATCAGCCTTTCTCGCAACCCAAAATGATAGCAATTAGCGCGCAGTATCATTTTGATAATAAAATGTGATGCTAACAGCAGAATCTCTATTCTCTGTGGGATTAGCTTGATGACTATCAAATTATAGCTGGCCGTAGTGTATTATCGTTTCTTTTTCAATGACGATAACGGGAGACGCGTGATGATAGCACCGGCCACTGCCCAGTCGGCTCTTATGCAGATCCAACCGACAATTTTGCGCTTTACCAAGATGCTCTCCAGCGTGTTGCTGCTGGAGGTAGAGATTGTCGATGCCAACCTGGTACGCGTGGCAGGCACAGGCCCGTATGGCAAACAATTTGGCATCAAGCTCGGCAGCAACTCATGGTTGTTGAAATATGTGCTTGATACCAAAAACGAAAAAATAGTCACCCACTCCCGTTACGACCCGGTGTGCGAAGGCTGCACCAGCAAAGATGAGTGCCAGGAAAAAGCCTTTCTCGGCATTCCTATCCTGTTCCAGGATTCCTGCATCGGCGTGATCAGCCTGGTGGCCTTCACCCTCGAACAGCAGCAAAGGTTACGGGATAACCTGCAAGAGTTCTCGGGCTACGTGCGCAATATCTCCAACGTTTTCGTTTCCAACTTATTGGAGACGCAAGGCGGCAGCAGTGGCTTAAATAAAGTGCTTTTCAGCCTGATTGAAAATATGGATCAGGGGGTGTTAATACTCAATGAAAAGAGCCAGGTTAAGTTTGCCAATATGATGGCCTTAAAACAGCTCAATATGCCGCAGGAAAATATTATCGGCAAAACCTTTACTATTCGCGCCCTCACCTTCCAGCAAAATTACACCAGCGGACATCTGCAACATATTCTCTCCTTCGACGATAATCAGGAGATTATGATTGGCCAGCTGCATCAGGTTCAGGATCATCAATTATTTTTAATGGCCTTCCATCAATCCCATTCCTCATTTAACGAAACGCTGACCCTGCAAGACCCGCGCATTGAGCAGTTGGCAGGGGAAAGCAAACCGATGCGTCTGCTGAAGAGCTTAATCACCCGTATTGCCCCCAGCCCCTCCAGCGTATTGGTGGTTGGCGAAAGCGGCACCGGCAAAGAGGTGGTGGCGCGGGCGATCCACCGGCTGAGCAACCGCAGCGATAAACCCTTTATCGCCATTAACTGCGCCGCCATTCCGGATCAGCTGTTGGAGAGTGAACTGTTCGGTTACCTGAAGGGGGCATTTACCGGCGCTTCGGCCAATGGCAAGGTGGGGCTGATCCAGGCGGCCAATCAGGGAACGCTATTCCTGGATGAGATCGGTGATATGCCGTTAATGTTGCAGGCCAAGCTGCTGCGCACGGTGGAATCCCGTGAGGTGTTGCCGATCGGCTCCAGCAAGCCGATCCCGGTCGATATCCGCATTATCTCCGCCACCAACCAGAATCTGGAACAGTACATTGCCGAAGGCAAGTTCCGTGAAGACCTCTATTACCGCCTGAACGTTATCCCCATCACCCTGCCACCGCTGCGTGAGCGCGAAGGCGATATCGAACTGCTGGTGCACTACTTCCTCAGTTTGCACACCAAGCGGATCGGCATTATCTACCCCGGCATCTCGGCAGAGGTACTCGAGTTGCTAAGCCGACACCGCTGGCCAGGCAACGTGCGCGAACTGAGTAATTTGATGGAGTATCTGGTTAACGTTGTGCCGAGCGGTGAGATCATCGATACCTATCTGCTGCCGCCCAATCTGACCCGTGGACAACATCTGGAGGCTCGCGCTAGCGTATCTACTTATAAGGCCACAGAGAGTTGCGAAAACCACGATATGGCGGGCTTGGAGAGTATGGAGAAACTGATGATTGAGGAGGCACTGAGCCAACATGCTAACAAGAAGGTGGTGGCGGAGAAGCTGGGGATTGGTATCGCGACGCTGTATCGCAAGATAAAGAAGTATGAGCTGTCTTCTCATTGAGGGGGGAGATTAATTGTGTGCCGGGCTGGCGCGTTGCTGGCTAGCCCTAGGACGTTCCGGTAGCCTGCTTGTGTTCTGCTATCAATCTGGCTCTGATATCTTTACCACTGACGCTTTCAGATTCTCCATTTTTCAGCGCACTCCATGAAGGAACAACCTGTTCTTGAAGCCATTTTTCTGCGACCTGATCGCGTGCTAGCAGCGCCCGAAGCCCCTCGCAGATAACCTCGCTTTCCGAGGCATATTCGCCACTTGCCACCTTGGTTTTTATCTGTGCGACCATCTCGTTCGGTAAGGTGATGTTCATCTGCTGCCTCGTTCTCAACGGTCAACTCCATTGTTTTTTGAGTAAAAACTCATCGAACTCTCAAAACATGTCAATAGGTATAGAGTAAGAATAACTCCATTAAAGAGTACTCCACTATAGAGTTTACTTTGGATTAACCAGCCATATCTGTAGGTACTATGCTTTGTAAAAAAGAGTAAAACCCACCCAATTAACTCTATATTGGAGTATTGTTTTCAGGTAGATAAAAAACAGGGGTTATCCTTAAGGCTACATTGAATCAACTACAGCAAGAAGCCATGAATACAAAGGACGAACTGTTTTTCAAAGAGCTTGGAGCGCGAATTGCTATGGCACGTAAAGAGCAGCAACTCACGCAACAGCAGCTGGCCGAGCAGCTGGGAATTGCACAGCAGACGATGGCTCACTACGAAGGTGGGCGGCTCAAGGTATCCGCAGCCCTGTTACCTCCGTTGTCTCAGATATTGAAACTATCGTTAGACGAGCTTTTAGGTTTGCCCACCGCGCGGCAGTTCAGCAAACGTGGCCCAACTTCGCGGCTAGAACAGCAGATTGAAGCGATTAGTCAGTTACCCAAAACAAAGCAGAAATTTGTCTCAGAGATGTTAGACATGGTGATTGGTCAAACACAGGAAGAATAGTAAATAGCGCGGCGGCAATGGGTTCGCACCCCACTACCGCCGCTCACCACAAGCAACTAAGAAGGAGTTGATTATGGCTAAGCACGATTCTAAGTCAGGTATCCCCGTAAATAAAGCATCCAAAACCGTACGTCGCTACACCGTAGGTTATACACCCAACCGAGGTATCAAGAAACCCGCGCCACAGCTGCTTATCAAGGGCTATTGGCTGGAGGAACTGGGGTTTTTAACCGGCCAGCCGGTTACGGTAAATATTGAACAGGGAAGATTGATTATTCAGGCGGAGGGCAATGTATGAACGGAACTCATAGTATACAGACAACCACCGGCGGGTTTATTCCTGAGCTGACTATCGATGGTGAGGATATTATCAAGGCGGGGTTTGTGGCGGGTGTGGTATTTAAGATAGAGCCATGCCTGGATGGATTAGTAATAACGTTAGTCTCTAATGAGGCAGAGATTGAGCGGTTATTATTGGAGGTGAATGCTCATACTGATATCGGCATGGACTGGATACGGGATAACGGTGAGCTGTATCTGGCGGGGACTGGTCGACGCAGTGCGGCCTGACTGAACAACCTTTGGTGATCAGCGTGATGCTAAGTAAGGTGGTGATTCAGATTCAGCAGGAGGAGCTGCTGTCTCAATGATAATAAAAAAGGCGGGAAGATCTTAATTAGACCTTCCCGAATATCCTCACTCAAAATCTACATTATAAAACGTATATTTAATTTTTTATGAACTATATAATCTAGAGAAATCTGTCACTTATAATTTGCACGGCACTCTTAACAATAATAAAGATAATTATTAATTTTTCCTTGTCGATTAAAAAATACACTGAATCCATCTTGTTAAAATTACTGCCATCAAAAAGTTTATCAATGCCATTTTCGAATTCATATATACCACTGCACTGACATTCCATCGAGAAATTAAAATAAGCCTGAGCCCATAAGATAGATTTCACCGTTACTCTCTGAATTCTATAGTCGCTGCAGAAGGTAAGAATTCGACGCTTAAGATCGGATTTTTCCATTTATCATCGTGCTATCAGTTATCAGCAACTCAGGTTCACTCTCTAGCTCACCATAAATAACCGCACCACTATCACCACTTAGTGCTGAAGAACCATAAAATATAATCAATTATTTTTGCTTGCCTCATTTTAAATTACTTATAGAGTGCAACAATCATCAGTTTATTACACAAACCAAATTACAATAAAAAACCATATAAAAGCAAAATTAAATGACCACTTATAAATTAAATAAATATGAACCCTATATTTTATTGCGAATTTCAACGGATTTTTATTTAAGTTGGCAACGTTATTTCCTTCATGAAATGAGAATATCCTTTCAAACATCAAAGTCAAAACTGATAATATGATGAAGTAATAAAAGACAAGTAATGATGTACTAAATGCTATTTTTGAAAATAAAACCTGATGCTCATTCTGGAAATATACTGACAACCGTATGCCAACAATGCTCAAAGGAATTCCGACCAAAAATCTAAAAACAAGATTTCCAGCCAATGGTTTAAACGAAGTGAAAATTCTATACAACTTTCCCATAGGGCTAACCACCAATTATTACCTTTGCTAATCCAGACAATATTATCACCTGTAAACCGTTCGATTTTTCTTCGAAATTTTTGTAATATCTTATTCTCATAGATAGATCACCCTTACCTTTTCATAGTATGGCTAACTCAATAGACATTTTACCTTCAATAACAAGAATATCTATACATTCCACAGTATCAGGTCGATCCAGATTAATGGGTTTGATGCATGAGCCTATAAGTTTAAGTAACCTATAAACCCTATCGGATCAAGAGTCAGCCACTAGGCGCTTTTGGGCAGGATCTAACTTACAATACCTTCCTTTCCGCCATAGTGATATTTCTATCCTAATCCGCAAGGAGATATAGAATTGCACAGTTGCTCCTCATCGCCCGCCATAGAAAAGCATCAATCAGTACTAAATACAACACTACCTAAACAGTCTGGTTTTTTCTCTGCAAAACCAAATGCTAACTTCACATTATTACTATATTTAACAGTCGAATATGATGTTTCTTCTTCCAATTAACGCCTCCTAGGCACATCAGTAATAGTTAGGTCAGAATAATACTGTTTTAACTCAGGTAAAGTGATGCAAATGCCGCTAACTTGTAATGCAAGTAAATAAGGAGCATTCTTATTATTTTTGTGAAATACTCTAACCTCAATGCTTTCAATATTTACTTTGCCATCAAGTATGAAGCTCTTACTTTCATAGGATATAAATTGATCATTTTCATCTTGTATTACAAAGGCATTGTTAAAAAGATGAGTAACCTGTACAAGGCCCTCTAGCAACTGTAACTTGACGTTGTTTATAAATCGCCAAAAACTGTTTGCGTCAGTTTTTTCACTCCCTGAGGCTTGACATGAGAATCGATTAATAATAACGAGATTGCAATGCTATTTTTTAGATGAGTGATTCTTATCATGCTTCCCTCCATAGTAATCTTTATAGAACCATCCTGCTGTTGATTTATATTTTCCTTCACCAAACCTCGGACAAGCTGCCAATCCCAATGAATCGATAAACTCATTAGAGTTTGGCACATATCCATATGTATTCATCCCCCCAACAGCCCGCCCCAGGTAACCACCCTCTCGCGAATCATACTACCGGTTCAGGTTATACAGATCTGTCAGAAATGAATCATACTGAGGAATCTTAATCACGCTACCGCCCTACCGTGATAGTTTTCGTCTTCACAAAATGACTTTAAATTAAATGGTAATGCAAATACAGATTGATTGAGAATTTAGGAGCACAGCCTAGCAGGAGCATCTGAACAAGGATTTACGGTTTCGTGAAATTGCTGGCGTGGCATAACCCAAAGGTAACAGCACGCTGATCGGTAAAGCCTATCAAAGCAGAACCGGCATCGTTGAGCTACCGATGCCATTCACGGACAAGTATCCTATTTATTCTCGGTTGGTACCTCCTAGCGTGTCCCTTACCACCATCAGCGCGAAGCCTAGCAAGTTTGTTCCGTTCCACCTCAGAGGGTTGGCTGCACGTTCGTCGTCCTGCGCTAAGCCGATGCCCCAGATACGGTCGACGGGGCTGGCCTCAACCAGCACACGTGTGCGAGTGCCGACAAGAAATGCGCCCAGCTGTGGGTGCTGACTAAACTTGTGGAGGTTGCCTTCACACACCAATTCAAAACAGTGCGCTTCCCACATTTGCTGATTAAAGCCAGCGACCTCCCTGCCGAACCTCTTCGCTTCCGCTGGCGATTTAGCGTTCAGAATGCGGGGCAGTATAGCATCGTCACTAAACAGCCTTGCCTTACCAGCCATCATCCAATGCTCGGCACTGGCGTAGGTCACATCGTCAACCTTAAACGGCGACGGCCACCACTGACTAAAGCAGGAGGCGGTCACAGCACCACTGGGAGAAGGACGGTGGCCCCAGAAATAGAGGTACTTGAAGCGCTTACCGGTCCGTATGCTCTGCTGTAACGCGTCTAACGTATAATTTCCCTGTTGCATAACTCATCATCCACAAAATTATGCCTGATAATGGCATCAATATAACTACCTGATACTCTGAGCACTTCATGTTGTCAAGAGCTGGGGTATGGTTAAGAGCAATTCTTAACCAGGCACCACCGTAAATAAAGCACCCAAGACATTTGGGTTGTAATGGGTCAGATAAATTGGTACTGAAAATATAGACCGATTGAAGCATAGGAGTATCCCTACATCGGCACGGGCTAGGTACGGGATAACGGTGAGTTGTATCTGGCGGGAGACTAACTGATGCAGTTTTAGTTGAATCACTACAAACTACTGGAGTTCAGCGTGACATCTGTTTCGCAGTAGCTATAAGGGAGTACGCGGACGAGGTAATAGGTAAAAAACGGGAAAGCCTCATATAAACTTTCCCGGACGTACCATTTATGCCAGCTTAAATATATGGCACCGGATTTTATTATAAGATAATTTTTTTATAATAATGGACAATATGGTATCCCAATCCCCACCACCTAACCCCGCACCAATCATAGGGAGTTGAACAATTAGTCTCTCTTTCAAAGCAAAATCAGAAACTTCAGAAAGGCAATTTTCTAAACTATCATAGCATATGTATTTTTTACTATCCTTGACAGATTTCTTGATTCCATTTTGAACCAGCATATTTGCCACAAAGATCCTGTTTTCATCATCTACAGACAAAAACTGTACATCCCCCATATTAAAGCCTGATTTAAACCAACTTAAATAACTGTCTTTCGTTATAGGGAAACGCTTCGACAAAGAGATAACAAAACCCTTCCCCCATTCCCCACAATTATTTACGATATGTATAATTATTGTTGAATTATGGATAGGTATGGATGCATCACCAATGTGGTAACTTATCAAAGAACTCAAATCACTCCCTGAAACACTTGTACTCCAAGCCGATTCAAATATTTCACTAGTGATACATTCAGACTCTGAAAGATCTAATTCGTCTTTTTTTCCATCATATAGTAAATATCCAACTTTCTCATCCCAATCTTGTATGCCCGAAGATGAATAGTAAGTATCGTTAATAACACTAACCTGTCGCACCGCTGTATTCCCAATAAACTCCGTATAAACAACACCCTCACCGGAAGTGAAATCTGTATTTGCGCGATAATATGTTTTCTCTTCCATTAACAACTACTCCCACTACTTACAACTCTATTAGAAACATCTAAATCACCAGTATTAGCCACTCTAAATGTTCCTGGTCTAGGTTCAGTAACATCCAACCCCCTAACATCTATTTCAACGTAATTGGTGATACGGGATAACGGTGAACTGTACCTGGCGGGAGACTGGTTGACGCAGTGCAACTTGATCGGACAACCGCTGGTGATCAACGTGACGCCCTTTAAGGTAGGAGATGTAATTCAGGTTTAGCTACAGTAACATGTTGGAATAACAACAGGCGAAAAACCGGAGAAACTGCTCGAGAGTCTTCCGGCTTTCATTAATATATTGTTATTTTCAAATGCCTATGTAAGCATTATCGAAGAGAAACCATACTTAACTCGCCTTCCTTGGATAACTCAATGACTATCCCACCGCCTAAAATACGCATTACACCATCTAGATTATTTAAGCTCCATCCTTTTAATTCCGACAATTCAAACCAATCATTTACCCCCCAGCCACCTATATCTCCCAAGGTTATCATTTTTTCTCTGTTACCATGAAAGTCTATATTTATAGCGATTACATACCCATTTTCAGATAAAAAATTGACATTACCATATAGATGGTTGATTATTTTTGACTTTTTACTTAGTCTTGTTGCTGGTAACTCTGCTTCACCCATTATTTCAAAAATAAAGGCTTCAGGTGAACCAACTTGTACCCCTTTGATGCTTTGGGTATTAATAACATCCATTAAATCTAAATTAATTGATGGAGTCCATTTGTCATTCATGATTAGCATCCTACCGCAGCATTATGTCTTTCGACATTTCGACCTATATCTCTAAGTTCCCTTGATCTACCATTGGCTAAATCACGTAGAGAACCAGTTTCCGTTTTAGCATGACCTAAAACAGAATGAACACCTTCATTAGCTTTATTCAAAATGTCATTTCTAAATCTAGCATCACTTCCAAAACGCTCTTTGGCTAAAGCAATAGCTCTGGCTACTTTTGAACTTCCAGCTTCGTTTGGAATAGCATTAGTAAAGGTTATACCACCTTTGTGGTCAGGCCTTACAGATAATTCAACTCCTCCAGGGGCGTAAAAATGTAGTCCTTTTTGAACAACATCATTGTAACCTGGTGAGTGAATTTGCCATGTTGTGTAATCTAATCCAAGCGGGTCTATCCAACTTATCGGATTCGGAGCGTATTGATAAAGGTTTATCCCCCCCGCCAGCCCTATCGGGTCCTGCGTCGTAAACCGGCCTATCTCTGGGTCATAATACCTAAACGTATTGTAGTGTAAACCCGTTTCTTCATCATGGTATTGCCCCGCATAGCGCAACGGTTGTCTTATCCTGCCATTGCCCTTCACACCCATAAGAAACGCCAACGTTTGCCGTTTCACTGCCCCCCAGGACTGATATTCTCCTGACCAGACGGTTTGCCCCGCTTCATTTGTCACATCCAGCGGCGCACCGTTCAGCTCTGTATGGTAGTAATAAAGTGTCGCAGCCCTTGCTGCCTCTGCCGAGTCTGCGTAGTGTCGCGCCAACGCTATTGGCGTGTAAGGAGAGAGCGGATCATACAGGTAAGTTTGGCATTCACCCTTATGCCGCTCTTGTAACAGCCTTAACCCCTGCCAGATAAAATCTGTGATCACTGTTACAGGCTCGTGCTGCGCACTGGCTCGCGTTTCCACTTCTTTTTTAATACGACGGCCCAAGCCATCATAACTATAGTGGGCCTTATAACGCCCTTGATGCCCGACACCCCGCGCCGTAATCAGCCGATGTTCGCCATCGTAGGCAAAGTAATGGTGTTCATTACCTTGCCGCTTTTCTGTCATATTCCCCCAGGCATCGTACTCGCAGCTGAATCCCTCGCGTTGCATCAGACGGTTATCCCTGTGCTGACCGCTACTGTGGCTATTCAACAGGTTATCGGCGGCATCCATCGTGAATACATCATCAACCAACATCCCGTAGCGCATTGCCTGGTGGCTTTTTAACCTGCCTTCTGCATCATACTGCCAACTTTCCCGACCACGTAGGCCATCCTCTGCCCACAACACATTGCTCGTTGGGCCATAACCATAGCGCCGCCATAGTTTGCCCTGCCCCGATTCTGTCACTTCTGGATGATGTGCAGCCTGCGCACTACGCCAGCTCAACCTTCCCCGCTCATCGTAACGGCTATATTGTGTCAATGCCCCCTGGGTACGCGTAACTTCCTGATAGACCGCATTACGGGAAAACTCGGTAACGACCTGGTGATTGAATTTGATGGCACTGACATGCCCCGAACCATAGCGCAACCATTGAAGGCTGCCGCCATAAGGCATTTTTAACGCGTCCAGATTACCAAGCGGATCGTAACTATACTCCAGTAACGATGCATCACCCTGTTCTGTTAGCAACTGACCGGCCGCATCATACGTAAATTGGGCGATATGGGGGGGGACGCCACATAAGACACCTGCTGGGGTAGGGATAACCTCAGCAGTGATCAAAGCATTAACTTTATTATATTGATAGGCCGTTATCGCTGTAGCAGTGGTTTTTTCTGACAGCATCCCCGTCTGATTGTAGGCAAGCAGGGTTTCAGACTTTGGATGTACGCCCTTGTCCTGACTATCGCCACGATGGATAACCCGAGCCAGTTGCCCTTGCTCATTATAACGATAATGCTTGGACGTTCCGTCAACACGCAATTCGGTTAACAGGCGGCCTATGGCATCGTAGCGGAACTGGTACTGCCCCCCATTGGCATTATTTAGTTTGGTCAACAATCCATTGCGGTCATATTGATAAATGAGCTGACGCCCGATACGGTCGGAGTGGGTATGCAGTAAACCCTGCGTATCGTATCCCCATCGTGTGACCTGCCCCGCTGCATCCGTATGGCGGGTCAGTAATCCTCGGCTATCCCAGCGCCATTCTTCCTGCGTATTATCCGGGAAGAGAGCCTGTATCAAGTTGCCCTGCTCGTCATATCGATAGCGGGTACATTGGCCAAGGCTATCGGTGACCGAGTCCAGTTGCCCCAACACCGTGTAGCTATACGCTGTCAGATTGCCTGAACAATCCAAATAATCCAGTAATTGTCCCCGCTTATTCCAACTTAACTTGACCACGCCGCCAGTGGCATCCGTTATCTTTGTCAGTTCGGCCCCGGTGTTATAGTCATAGTGGGTTTCATTTCCCAGGGGATCGCGATACACGCTCGCCAGTCCTTTCTCGTTATAATCGGTACTCCAGTGAGAACCATCAGGAAGTTCATAACGGATAAGGTTAAAACTGTTACGATGATAATAACGCTGTGTTTGTTGGCCAGTTGGGTCAATCTCTGCCGTGACACGTCCTAATTCATCATATTTCCAGCCAATGGTCGCACCACCAGGTAGTTTCATTGCCGTTAACTCGGCCTGTTCGTTATACTCCATCTGGTATACGCGACCGTCAAAATCGGTATAGGCCAATACCTGTTGTGCGTCATTATATTGCCACTGCGCCTGGATATTCTTTTCTTTATATACCGTAGTGATTTTTTCAGCGACATTGTAAACAAATCGGCTTTTGTCGCCTAGGCTGGTCTCGGTCTCGATAATACGGAAGGTCTCGCCTACCAGTGCCCACTGATAGGTTATTCTTAAACCGCGTCTTAAACGCTGTTCTGTCATCCGTTGTTCATGATATGCAAACTCACGCTGCAACTGATGTTGCCCATCCAATACCCTTGCCAGTTGTCCTTCATCCGTATAAACATAGCTGACTAACGGGTGGGCTTCTTCAGGTTCACTATCGGCAATAAACCAGATTGAGCCCAGACGTATCCCTTGCTTGGAAGGAATATATACAAAACGCAAGGTATTATGGCTGCTGTCTTTTATCGCAACCAACCTGTCCTGCTGATAAATCAGTTGCGTCCATTGTCCCTGGCGGTTTTCTATTCTCTCTAAACGGGCCTTACCTTCCTCATCAGGACGGCTAAATATCAAATAGAAGTCATCCGAACCACAGATGCAAATCCGCCCATCAGGTAAACCAGTGATGAATTTCTTTTCATCATAGTTATAAATTTTTTCAGCTTCATCTACGCGAGGAAAGGGCACTTCTCTTCCCATAGCATCATGATAAATGACATGCTCCTGGCTAAACGTCAGGTGTTGCTCCCATTCAGAAAGCCAGCCTTTGCCCAACAGCCCCTCAGTCTGTAAATCGCTGCGGTAATACCGCTGTCCTGAAAGAGGTAGATGGGCAGGCAGCATAAAGTCGTTATCCTCACCTTCGAACAACAACTTTTGCCCGGTAATAACATCGACAGGATATCCAAAATAGCCGCCAATGCTTTTCCCCAGACTATCAATGGCAGGCGCGACAACATAGTGGTTGAGCGCTTCCCCGGCCACAAAGCCCGCAGCAAACTTCATCGCGCAACGTGCTCCTGCCGTCAACCCCTGTTTTATTGCCCCCGCCAACCCACCGACAAATTCCGCCACGTCGAACGCAGTGCCAACGCGATCATACCACTCTTGTGATACCTCATCCTGAACAGCTAAATAACGGACAGTTCCTCCACCAATAGCAACATTCGTTGAGCCAGTGGCAATGGCTGCACCGCAAGTTAGCTTATCGTCAACCCGCGCAGCTGCTTTACTGTTGATAAACACACTGCCAGAGCCTTCCGCTACCTGAGGTTGAGGTGAGTGCTTGCTGCATGCTGCCGTACTCAACTCGACCCTTACGGCCCCCAGGCTGTTGACCCTGACATTTTTTGAGGCCTCTACCAGTTTCCCTTCCACGCTGGAAAACATGCTGCCTATCGATTTACCTAGCTCCGCCAACCCCCAAGCGGTCTGTTTTGCGGCAGGCATAACCAGAAGGCCCAGCACCAGCCCTACCACCAAACCGCACCCCGAAAGCATAACGGCCGCCGCAACGATAACCAGGCAGCCGAGCAACGCACCGGCAAGAAATCCCGCCAGTGCGCTAGTATGTTTAATATCATCATGTAAACGTGCCGCTTCAAGCATGATATCTGTCCTTAGTATTTTTAAATTTTCCCTGTCTTGCCTGTATGAGTGCGCTTTACGTCCGCAACTCAAAACCTGACAGCAAATCTTGCCAACACAGCTCAGCCTGCTCTTCGAAAGGCAAACTTCGCGTCAGCGTCAATACCAGTACTTTCTTATCGTTAACAATAAATCCGGCCTGACGTTGGAAAACCTCGGACTTGTTGTATTTGTAGCGACTTTCAATCTGAATCCCTTCTATGGCGGTCTTAGCGCCCCCCAAAAACGCCGATTTCTTGCCCAGCATTTTATATCCAGGAAGCCGTTTTTTTAGCTCACCCAGTTGGCGCACGACATACTCATTAATGCCTTCATTCTCTTCCAATACATCACGGATGACCGTCAAACTAAGCTGTTTATCACCGCCAACGCCTTGCAAAACCGTGGTACTTTTATCTTCGAAACCTGCGGGAACAGTAAATCTGCCCTCATTTATCTGATACATTTTTTAGAGCCTTTTTTACGTGATCACTCAGGGTTGATATCAACAACGGTACCTTTGATCAGTATTCCGTCTTTATTTAACTGAATAACGCTCGACGCGCCAAAACTCAACGTTATCGACTCTGTGGTCATGATGATATTCCCTGCTCCAACCTCAAGTTCAATCTGTTGCGTTGCCGTATAGAGCTGTGTGCCCGGAGAATCGCCTTCGGCTTTGACTTGAACGAAGTTAGCAGTGGTGCTGCGAAGCAATTTGACATCCTCAACCAGGCTACCCTTGCTGATATTCTTGACTTCATTACCTAACGCCACCGTGAGTATTCTGTTTCCCTTTTCAACCATGTTCGTCTGGTTATCTTTAACCGTCGTACTCATATCCTTCTGGGCATGCATAAACAGCCCCTCGCCCCCCTTGGCATCCTCGAACCGCAATTCGTTGAAGCCCTCGCCCTTATGGGTCTTGGAGCGGAACGCCATCTGGGTCTTGCTAGCAGGCAGCGATCCTGGCGGGATATTGTTGGCGTGATAGGTACGCCCGGTGACGATCGGCTGGTCAGGATCCCCATGCAGGAAATCAACTACCACTTCCTGGCCGATACGCGGGATGGCCAACATCCCCCAGCCCTGCCCGGCCCACGGCTGGGTGACGCGGATCCAGCAGGAGCTGTTGTCGTTGCTTTTACCGTAGCGGTCCCACAGGAATTGCAGGCGGATGCGGCCGAACTCATCACAGTAGATTTCTTCCCCGGCGGGACCCACCACCATCGCGATCTGTGGGCCGTCCATGCTCGGTTTGGGCATCGGCGTCGGTCGCCAGGTCTGGGTGTGCGGCAGGAAGACGAACTGGTTGCTCAGCGTGGTGCCTTGCCCACCGGACTCTTGCTCCAGCGCTTGAGGCTGGCTGCCGCTGTGCTGAATGCTCAGCAGTTGCCACTGGTGGTTCAAATCACCACGCGGGTGGCTGGTCAACGTAAACAGCAGGCCCGGTTGCAGGGTAAAGTCATTACTCTGCCCCTGCCCCAGGTTGGCATCGTTGCGCAGGGCTTCCAGGCGGTAATGGGTAAAGGCCTTGCCGTGCTGTTCGTCTTTGAAACGTCCGGGGAAGTCGAAGTGTTCGTAGTCTGGCCGTTGGTTTTGCAGCTCGCTGGCCTGCTCATTAAAGGCCGCCGACCACTGCGGGTTTTTAAAGGTGTAATCCTTCAGTTCCACCACGGCGGTGCGCACCTGTGCGCTGCGGGTGAAGGTAGTGACGCACAGCTCCAGTGCCTGAGAGGCCACGCCCGGGTTATACGGCAGCACCGCGCCCTGCGGCAGGGTGCCCACGTCATCGGTATACACCACAATGTTTTTGCCTTCGGGGTATTCGAAGTAGTAGAACATCCCCTCTTCGGCAGCCAGACGCTGGATGAAGTCAAAATCCGATTCCTGATACTGCACGCAGAACTCACGGGCCGGATGGGGGTTGCGCAAGCCAAAGGCAAAATCGGTGATGCCGTTCTCTTTCAGCAAGGTGGTGATGATGTTTTCAATGCTCTGCTGCTGGAAGATACGCGAGTTGCGCCGCAGCGTGGTGCGCCACAGTGCCGGGCGGATCACCATGCTGTAACGGGTCTGGTGCAGGCCGGTGTCGCCCTGTTCAAAGCTCGCCACCATGCCGGTGATGCTGCGTTGCAACACCCCTTCACGCTTGATCTCCAGCGTCGCATCCTCATCCAGCACCGCGGCAAAGTCGATGGCAGGATCGGCACTGGCCAGGCCCACGTTCAGCACGAACGGAGAGGAGAGCATCTCGGTCAGGCTAAAATCCACCACCACAAAAGTCTGCGGCGGCAGGTTCGCCGTGAAGAGCGTAAACTGCAACCCGCTCGGTTCCGCGCCGCCCAGCAGGGCACTGGCAGCCGAGGACGCCATCGCCGTGGCGCTGCCGCCGCTGGCAAAGTTCATCGGCTTAACGCCCGCAGATGAGGCCATGCCCGCGGCACTACCACTGCTGACAATGTTCATCGGTTTCACGCCTGCGGATGAAGCGATGCCTGCAGCGCTCCCCCCGCTGACAATGTTCTTCGGATTGATGCCTACGGATGAGGCTATCGATCCTGCCTTTTTGGCAATATCCGCCGCCTGCGATACCACCTTGCCCGCCTTGCCGCCTACTGCGCCAGCCGCGGCTCCCACCATATCCGCCACCTGATCGCCACTGACTGTCGGCGTCTCCGTGGCCACAATGTTCTTCGGCTGCACACCCCCCTTGGGGGCATTTTTCTTATCATCAGCAAACATATCTTTTCCTTCCTGGAGGTTAACGGGCAGGTGCTGCCTGCTGCGTTAGTTGGTGATAGCGACTGAGCAGTGCATTCCAGCGCTCGTCTATCTGCTTGAGCAGCACCGGTGAAGCCGGTTGTTGTTGTTCCACCGAAACCGCCAGCTGCCGAAGCAACTCTTCCAGCGGCGTTTCACGGTTCAGTTCACTTTGCATCTGATAAACCTGCGTTTTCAGATAAGAAAGCGTCAGGCTGCCGCGCGTTTGTTCCTGTTCAAGCAACTTGTCCGACAGCGCCTGCAAGCGCTGCTGCACCTGGAAATAGCTGCTGTCGGCCCGCTCGCTGCCGAGTCGCGCCTGTAGCAGCCGTTGCCAACGTTGGCTTTGGGCTATCTGCTCCGGATCGGTCGGCCAAAGCTGGTTGGCCAGCGCCACCGAGGCATCGGCGGTACGCAACCCGGCCAACGGAGAAAGGTTTTCCAGGGTGTTCAATTGCTGGCCGTAGCCGTCCAGAGTCGGTTGGGCCAGCCACAGCTGCGCCGAACCATCCGGGGTGGCGGCCAGCCCCGCCAGTCGCTCCTGCATCGGTTTCACCTGCATCAGGTAAACCGCACCGGCGACCACCAGGCTGCACAGCACACCGCCGCCAAAGCCCCAAGCCGTCGCAGCGCGTTTGGCCGCTTTGGGAACGGCCGGTGGTGGCGGTGCGAAACGCACTTCCACATTGGGCAGTGGTTGTTCTTTTGGCTGCGGCGCGGGTTCTTCGTAGGCCGGAGGGGGTTCATTCGCGGCCGGTTTTGGCCCCGAGAACAGGGTGCGGACCGGCTCCGCTTCGGGCACCGAGAGATACACCATCGAGGGCATCTTCAGCGGTTGCGCTGGCGGCTGTTTGGCCGCTTCATGGGCGGCTTCCAGCCGTTTGGCGGTGTTCTGCATCAGATACAGCAGGTTTTCAATGCGTGGCACGCGCTTGAGCTCAACCTGCTGCAGTTTGTCGCACAGCAGTTGCAGCGCCCGCTCGGCGCGGTATACCAGGCGCAGGTCGTCAATGCCGAACTCGTGCTGGCGCAGTTGGCTACCGACGCGGGCGTTGAACCACTCCAGTATTTCCGAGCGGGCCTGCGGCTGCTCTGGCCATAGCCGTTCCCATTGGCTGACTACCATGCCCGCCAACAGCTCGCAGCTTTCGGTAAACCCGGCCAGTCCATGCCTTTGGGTACGCGCCAGGGCGTAGTACGCCGTGGTTTGCAGATCGACCCCGTTGGTACGGAACAGCGTCAACGCCAGGGACTCAATCAGGCGCCAGTTGACCTCTGGCCGTGCCGGGTGGTTGATCTTGTTGATCTCTTCACGAATGGCGCTGAATTCCGGCCAATGGCGCGGATCGCCGCCGGTTTGAATGATGATATTTTCTGAGGCTTCGCTCATGCGGACTCATCCTTAAAGCGTCTCTCTGCCAAGCGCGGCAGAGAGACGGAATAACAACGATTAATACAGCGTGTCTGGCAGGGTGAACTTGCTGAACAGACCGCCAGCGAACGGGTTGTCGGACTCATCCACATGGATGCGGTAGGTCATCTCGCCGCCGTCCACCTTGAAGCGGACGTCGAACGAGTTGGTGCCGACGTTGGTCAACTCACCGGCGTTGATCAGCCGCAGCTGTGCCCAAGGGCCGCTGAAGGTGATGCTGCGCGGGGACTTGCCGTTTTCATCTGGAACCAGCGTTACCTTGCTTTCTACCCCGGCCCGCATGGAGTTAGGCCAAACCAGATGCACCATGTTGCTTCGACCATGTGCGTAGTCCAGCAACTGCCCATCCAGGTTCAGCACGCTGCGGCGTTTGTTGCCGCTCAGCACCACCGGTTCGATGGCGAACTGGGTGCCCAGGCCGTTTTGTGCCGAGAAGAAGGTTTCGCGGATCTTCTGTGCCTGTGTCAGTTGTTGCAGCACGTCTGGGCGGATTAACAGTTGCCCGTCGCTACCGCTGCTCAGGTTGTTATCCACGAACGGCTTCAGGTTCTGCTGGTAGAAGCTATCCAGAGTGCCTTTCGGGCCGAAGAAGCGTTCAAACTCGCTCAGCGGCACGTCCTGCTGCGATTTAGGATCGAACGGATAACGGCCAGCCAGGTAGGTGTGATACTGCTTCACTACCGTCTCGTTCCACTCGACTTCCAACGATTGGATGGCTTCCATCATCACTACGCGCCAGGCTTGCTCGGCCAAATCCCCTACCCAGCGGTTCAGCGGTTCCGGCAGGTTTTTCGCCAACTGTTGAACCTCGAAGATCGGGTCGCTGCTGTTTTGATCCAGGCGCAGCTGTACCGCCTTCATGGCCGCTTTACCCGGGGCCGGTGAGTTTTGGATCGCCAGCAGGTAACGGTGCAGTTCGGTCAGCTTTTGGTAGACGCTTTGCAGCACGCTGCCTTTGTCACCGTTCTCCACCAGCACGCCGGTTTCCGGCGCGAACTCGCGGTTGACGCGGCCCAGCAGTTGATAATCGGATTTTTGCATCAGCTCCTGGCGTTCTTTACCCTGCAACGCGTCAGGCACCGCAGGCAGCCGGGTGTTATCACTCAGCGTCTGCAAGGCACGGCGGAAAGGCTGCTCGCCGCTGATCACCTGCTCGATGGCGCTGATCGCCTGCGGCAGATCTTCAAACTCACCGACCGACAGGTTATTCATCGCCGCACGCCAGGTGGCGGTATAGTCACCGATATACTGCTCGGTCACCTGCCGCTGGATCTCTTTGCGATCCGCCTCGCTATACTCGACGTTTTTGCTGAGATTCAGCACCCAACTGTCCATCACCGTCAGATCGACCAGTTGGTCATTCTGCTTGGTGAAGTAGTTCTGCAAACCGTTGCGCGTCAGGAACTGTGGCACCACCAGCAGGCGATCGTTGTTGGAGATAAAGATGTCGTCAAAGCTGGCACCGATCTGATCGCGCAGGTTCAGGGCCGGAGGCAGCGCTTCCTGTGCCTTGATCCGCAGGTTCTGGTACACCCGCTGATAAATCGACAGCTTGCTCAACTCGCGCTGTGCCAGCTGGATCGGCTGGCGATAAGGGATAAAGTTCTTGACGGCAATCTGATCGCCACTTTCCCGCGCGGCACGCCAATCGGTGTGCTTGAGCGCATAGTCCAGATGGCCCATCAACTGCTGTTGCAACTCGCGCTGGCCGTTAAACTGCTGGCTCCAGCGATCGCCCATAAATTGTTCCACCAGCGCCACGTTGCGGCCACTGCCGTCTTCCAGCATGCGCATCACGCGCAGGATCTCGAGTTTCTCTTCGCTACCTGGAGGCGCGGCATTCAACTGCTCCAACAGGCCACTCATCAACGCCGGAACAAAGCGCTGCTGCAACAGTTGCAGATAGGTGCTTTCCACATACGGGCCGATGTTGTTGCCTTGATACAGGCCCATGTCCGCCAACAGGCTGTTGCGCTCATGGTAGTTGCCATAAGCCAGCGTGGCGTCACGGATCGGGTTCAGCAACGGCAGTTGCAGGTTGCCATAGCGATCGTCACCCTTCGGCGTCGGGATGGAGAGGAAGGTTTTGGCCTGGGCAAGGACCTCTTGTCCGGCACGGTAGTTGCTCTGATAGTAATATTGCCAGCAACCCCACAGCGTCAACGCCACCACGGCCCCCACGCAGGAGAACACCATCAGGCGTTTTCTGGAGTTACGCAGCCACAGGCCGTTTTCGCCCGCCAGATTCGGTTCCGCCAGCAACACCTGATTAAACAACTCTTTGGTGAAGTACGGGGTCGTTTCGGCGACCGGCCAGGTTGGGAAGGCCTGCGGCGACAGGTGATACTGCACGGCGGCAGACTGGGTAAACACGTCATCCATCTGTCCGCGCTGTTGGGCAGAAGTCAGGTAGATACCGCGCAGCAGCGGCTGTTGATGATCGCCGCTGTAGAGGATCCCCTCCAGCAGTTGCACCACATACTCTTGCAGGCCCTGCATCTGGCGGGTAAAGCTGAACAGCTGGCTACGCTGCCCGGCATCAACGCCGTTGAGCATCATGTCTGGCATCGCGCCATTCAGTTGGGCGATCCATTGTTGCCAGAACTGCTGCAACTCTTTGCGCCATACCTCCGGCTCGGCGGCGTTCAGGCTGAAGGTCACCCCCAGCACCGCTTCGCGCTGGGCCTTATCCAGCGTCTGGTACATCGCTTCAAACCCGTACAGCAGGTCCAGTTTGGTAAACACCACGTACAGCGGCAGCTGGCTATGCAGCGCCTGGCGCACATCTTGCAAACGCTGATGGAGGCTGGCAACCATGTTTTCGCGCTGGGCCTTGTTCGCCGTCAGCAACTGATGCAGATCGACGGTGAGGATCAGGCCGTTCAGCGGCTGGCGTTTACGGTGTTCAACCAGCCAGTTCAGCAGGCTTTGCCATAGGCGGCTATTGAGCGCCGCTTTGCCCACTATGGACAGCGTTGGCTGCTCGATCAGTTCACCTGCCGGATCGATCAGCACCGCCTGTTCACCCAGCCAGCAGCGCACGCGCAGCTCGCCGGCGGCTTCCACGCTGGTCAGTTCCGGGCTGGCGATTTCGGTCAGCTTGTAGCCTTCTTTGATCAGGGTGCTTTTGCCGCTGTTGCGGGTGCCAATAACCATGTACCAAGGCAGACGATAGAGATAAGCCGGGGTATTCAGCCGCCGTTGCAACTGCTGCTTCCAGACGCCCAGATACTGGTCCTGCTGTTCGATATCGGCCAGGATCGGATCGTCAACCTGCGTTTTGGCCTGCAGCTGCAGCTTTTCCAACTGCTGTAAACGCCGCACCATTTTGAAGGTGAGCCAGCACACCGCCAGCAGCACCACCAATGCAGTCACCAACCAGCGGCTCAGCAAAGGCTCGAACGGTTGGTAATCCTTCAGCTTCCATTCCGGCCCGTAAATCCAGACCCAAATCAAGCCGATACAGGCCAACAGCGCCAACACCACCGGCACCGAGGCTTTGATGCGCGGAATGGCCGGTCTGGCAAAATGAATAAATGAGGGCAATTTCATGCGTTAACGCTCCTGTTCCCTTCCCTGGCCATCACGGCTTGAGCTGCCGCTGCTTGTCTGTCAGCAAGGCGATCAACGCCGGTTCCCATTCGCTTAGCTGCACTTGCTGCCCCACCTGCAACAGGTTGTGGTAGTGCTGCTGTGCCAGCGCCGTCATCCCCGCTTTTTCCAGTAACTGGGCGCTGAGCAATTGCAGGTAAAAACGGTCCCTGGGTTCGGATTGCTGCGATTGCCGATCGACCATCTGTAACGCGGCTTCCAGTCCTTGCTGTTGATAGCATTGCCAAATTTCATCCTGTTCAATAGTGTTACCTCCCCCTTTGGCACCCGTATCCTGCTGTAACCAGCTGGCAGATTCAGGGGAGAGGAATGGCGTCATATCGGTAAAATAAAGGGTGGTTAACGCCGGCATCCGCTCGATAAAGGCGCTCAGTTCGTCGCGTATGGCCTGCGCAACCCCTGCGTATCCCAGCCGAATAGCGATCTGCGCCGAAAGCGCGTGGCCATCCAGCCAGTAAGGTGCCAGCGCCAGGCTCTGTTCGACCTGTTGCCACAGGGCCAGATCCGCAGTCGCAATGCGCCCCAGATAATCGGCCATGCGATCGACAGAAACAGCCGCCAGCGGCGTGCGCCCATCGGCCTGCGCTATCGGTGGCGCGGTCAAGCTGCCCCACAGGGCATGGCGACGCAGGCGAAAACCAATGGCAGCCTCGGGGTGCAGTTCACACAGTAAATCCGCCATTTTCAGCAGCGTTTGCCGCCAGGCTTTATCGCTGGAGTTATCAATGCTCAGGCTGGGGCTGATCGTTCTGCTGGCAGAGGTTGATGTCGATGCCGAACCAGACTGAGGGCGTTCTTCCTCCTCAACTACCGGTTCAACGGTGCGAGTAGGCAACCGCGCATAGCTGGTTCGCAGGCTATCCACCTCTTTCGCCAGGGCCGGTTCCTCGCTGTGCCAGACCTGGGCCAGATGTGCCAGCAAACCTTGCACATCCTGGCGTTGGGCATCCGTCGCCCGTTGGCTAAAGCTGCCGCTGGCGCTGTCAAAACGCTTGAGGATCTGCTGGGCAAAGCGGCGCTTATGCAGCGGGTTCAACGGCCAGGCGCTGGTCCAGAAGTTCTGCACGTAAGCGGTCAGCAAGGAGATCGCCAGCATCAGGTCGCTCGGTTCGCCCCCGTGCTGCAAGGTACGCAGCAGGTGCACCACCAAACGGAAGTCTTTGCTTTTTTGCGACAGCAGAGCCATCGCCTGCTGCTGAAGGTCATCAATATTCAGCGAGCTGTGGGTCAGCGAACCCACTTTGACCATCTGGCTGTCGATATGCTCCCATTGCGGATCGTCATCGGCCAACGCCTTGGCGGTCTGCTCGGGCGTCAGCGGTGTCAGCAATAATGCATGCCAGGGATGTTGTGACGTGCTATCCATAGTCCTCACCAGTGGCAGGCGTTACGCAGCGGTTTCAGCGCTGGCGTTAACTGCGAAATATTAAATGTCAGACGGGGTAACCCGCCGTTGGTACCGTCGATCGTCAGCGTCTGCGCCGACATCAACCGCTTGATCTCATCAATGCCGGCCAGGCCCCGGCTGGATTCCAGCAGATAGCCGTTCTCACGCAGGAACCACTGCACGTTAAACCGGTCGCTATCCGCCATTAGTGTCACCGCACCGTCTTTTTGCGGGCCGACCAAGGCGATCTGTAAACGGGTAATGTTGTCGATGCAGCTCAGCATCAGCACTGGCCGCGGTGGCGGCACACCTATCGCTGGCGTGGTCAGCACCACCTGCGGGTTGTTGCCCTGCCCTTCGCTTATCAGGAATGCCGTCGAGTGATCGCGGCGGCCTTTTTCCTGCGCCATAGCTCGCTGCCAGGCTGGCCCGGCCTGTACCTGACCAGGATTGTCGCCGCTGGCCGCTGACAACGCGTTGTCATAGCAGTCCAGACGCACCAGCGGCGAGCTTTCACTGCGGCAGTTCATCAGCAGCGCCAACTGATGCGCATCCCCTTCAGGCTGCGACAGCGAAAGACCGCTTAGCCACTCGGTGGCTGAATTGCTGCCGGAAAGCAGTAACGAACCGATCAATAACCACGTATTCATAGCTAACACCTGTATTTCGCCAACTTGTAACCCAGGGTGCGCGGCGTGATCCCCAGGCTGTCGGCGATGCGGTTTTTGTCATTGCCGTATAGACGCTGGCGCTGCGTCAGTACCGCGGCTTCAAACGCCTCCACCGCGCTAGACAGGTCATCTATCTTGCTGTAATCGCGTGATAGCTCTGGCGAGGTGGAAACGTCAGAGGTGCTCAGCGAGATCATCAGCTCATCCAGCTGTTTTTCACGCACCTTGAACATCGATCGCAGCTGGACCAGCTGCGAACGCAGATGCTCCACCTCTTGCAGTTTGTTGAGGCGGTGCTGAAAAATCTGGCAATAGATAGAGAACATGCCCCGGCTGTCCACAAATCGATCGATATCCTCAGCAAACACCGCAATCACCCCGCAGGCCCGCCCCTGAAAATCAAACAGCGGTACGCCATACATGCTGCAACCGTTGGGCAACGCCTCAATAAAGCCACGAAAGCCGTCATCTTCGATGCGCACCCCGCGATTGAGCGCGTACCAGACTTCAGGCGCGCCATTACGCAGCACCCGCACCAAAGGGTGGTTGGTGTCTTCGATATCGGCTTCCAGCTTCACCGTAGCGCGCCGGTTGGCATCAGACAGCCGGAGACATTCCAACTGCCCCTCGCTGGCGTTGAACATCGCCACCATCAAGCCGTCAAACCCGTGACGGTGGTGATCAAGCGTCAAGAAGCCATGGACCAAATGCTCGACCGAATCGTTTTCCAGCAGCGCCAGTAAGCATTTCAGCCGTTGCCTCATAGCGCCTCCTCGACCTGTGCGGTAAACGCATTTCCCTCCGTGGCGATGCGGATATGGCTAATCGCCGTACCTGCCGCCATTTTTTGCAACAGCAGTAGGGAAACCGGTGGCAGCAACGCCCCGTCGATAATCGACTCCAGCATGCGCGCCCCGTTCTCGGCACGGGTGGCGCGCAGCAGGATTTCTTCGATCACTTCAGGCTCTATCACCACTTCGGCGTTGAAGCGCTGGCGCAGCAGGTTATCCAGGCGTTTGAGCTTGCCGTGAATGATGGTTTGCAGCGTATCCTTGCCCAGCGGCAGGTAAGGCACCACTTCCATACGCGCCAACAGGGCCGGTTTGAAGAAGGCCGCCAGCTCCGGGTACAGCAGTTCACCCAGCAGTTCCGGCTGTTCGGCGTGATCGACAATGGTCTGATAACCCAGGTTAGAGGTCAGGAAGAACACCACGTTTTTACAGTCGATGATGCGGCCTTCGCCGTCGGCCAGTTCACCCTTGTCGAACGCCTGATAGAACAGGTTGAGCACGTCGGGGTGAGCTTTTTCGACTTCGTCGAGCAGCACCACCGAATAGGGTTTCTGGCGGATGGCTTCAGTCAGCACGCCACCTTCGCCATAGCCCACATAGCCCGGCGGTGAGCCGATCAGGCGCGAAACGGTGTGTTTCTCCTGGAACTCTGACATGTTGATAGTGGTGAGATAGTGGCGCCCGCCGTACAACAGCTCGGAGATCTGCAATACGGTCTCGGTTTTACCGACGCCGCTTGGCCCCACCAGGAGGAAAGCCCCCATTGGGCGGCCCGGACGGCGCAAATCGGCCCTGGCGGTCAGCAGATGCTGGTGCAGGCAGTGGATCGCGGTTTCCTGGCCTTTGATCTGTTCGCCAAGATACGTGGGCAGCTCGGTAACCACCGACAGTTCGCTCTGCGACAGGCGGTTTAACGGCACGCCGGTCCACTCGGCGATCACTGCCGCGATCTGATGTTTATCCACGTGTGGAGAAACCAGGGTTTGGTGCTGTTGCAGTTGTTCCAACTCGGCACCCAGCGCCGCCAGATTGATGGCCTGCTCTTCTGTGGCATTCTCTTCCTGCGTCAGCAGCTCTGCCCGCAGGGCGATGATCTGCTGCACCAACTGCTGCTGGGTTTGCCAGCTGGCATTCAGGTCCGCCAATTGCTGTTCGATCTCAGCGCGCTGTTGTTGCAACACCGATAAACGCTCATCCGGCTGGCTCAGGTTGAGGCGCTGTTCACGCTCCAACATCTGGATTTCCATCGCCTGCTGATGCAGTTGCGTTTTCAGTGCCGATACCTGACGCGGTGCCGAAGTCAGGTTGATCGCCACTCTCGCGGCAGCGGTATCGAGCACGTCGATGGCCTTGTCCGGCAGTTGGCGGCCAGAGAGATAGCGATCGCTTAGCACCGCCGATGCCTGTAGCGCCTCGTCGTCGATCAGCACGCCATGCGCCTTCTCATAGATGGTGCGAAGGCCGCGCATGATCACCGTAGCCTCTTCAGCACTCGGCTCAGAGACTTTCACCAGTTGGAAACGGCGCGACAGCGCGGCGTCTTTCTCAAAATACTTTTTGTATTCGCTCCAGGTGGTGGCGGCGATGGTTTTCAGCTCACCGCGCGCCAATGCTGGCTTCAGCAGGTTAGAGATATCCAGCCCACCCTGCTGATTGCCCGCGCCGATCAGCGTATGGGCTTCATCAATAAACAGGATGATCGGCGTGGCCGACTGGGCTACTTCCGCCATGATCCCCTTGAAGCGCTTTTCGAACTCGCCTTTTACCGCTGCACCGGCCTGCAACGCGCCAAGATCCAGCGTCATCAGTTCGCTATTGCACAGCTTTTCTGGCACCTGGCCGTCCACGATGCGTAGCGCCAGGCCTTCGATCAGGGCACTTTTACCCACGCCAGCCTCACCCACCACGATCGGGTTGTTCTTGCGGCGGCGGCACAGGATATCGATCATCAGGTCGATTTCTTCATCGCGGCACAGCACCGGATCCAACGTCCCTTTACGGGCCTGCTCGGTCATGTTGCTGGCATAGCGCGCCAGCAGGCTTTCACCATTGACGGCTGCGGCGGTTTTCTCGCCCGCTTTCGCTACCCGAGGGGCTTCTGCGGAATCGGCGGTCCAGTCAGCAAAGTTCTGGCGCAGCAGTTCGCGGTTCACCGGGGATAACAACCGGCTGGCCGCCGGGGTGAGATAACGCATAGGGCTCAGCAGTAGGGTTAACAACATCACCCCGCCGCGCAGTTGGCTGTGATCCATCTCGGCCGACGCCAATAACCAACTGTCCTGCAGCCACTCCACCAACAAAGGCGAGAAGCTGGGATAAGCCTGAGTGACCGACTGATAGCCGGAAATACGTTGATCGAGCGACTCACGCAATGCGTCAGTGTCCACGCCAGCATGATTAAGGATCACCCTGACGTCGCTTAAGGGGCTGGCGACCATCTGCATTAATACCTGCGAGACCGTCACTTCCGCTTCCTGCAGGCTGACGCAGTGTGCCGCCGCGGCCTCCAGGGCATGGCGGGCGATGGGATTAAGGCGGTTTACCAGCGTGGGCAAGTCAATTTGAATCATCTGTGCTTCCTAGCTCAATAAATTGTTTAGCTGCTGCAAAATATCCTGAGTCTGTCCATGTAACTGGATGGCATAGAACAGGTAAATCACCGTCAACAGGCCTAAGCCACCCCATAGCAGATGCTTGATGGTCAACCGTTTACTCAGGTAATAACGCCCGCCGGTGCGGCTTTGTTTCTGGTGCAAGACGGTTGCGGGGGCTTCACCGCGCAGCTGTTGCAGTTGGTGATGCAGCCGACGGAACAGCCGTTCAAAGTCATCGCTGTTTTGCAATGTCACCTTGTAGCGGCCGCGATAACCCAGGCAGAAACACAGGTAAATGAACTCCAGCAGATCCTGATAACGTTTGGGTTCGCCCATCAGGCGTTCCAGCAGGACGTACACCTTCTCGCCGCCCCAGGTTTCGTTATGGAAATGCACCAGCAAGGACTGCTGCAACCAGCCGTTTTGCGTATTCCAACCGTGCCCCAACGCCGTCTCATCGATAAAGGTACAAAGCACGTAGCGGAACGAAACGATCGCCCCTGGCTCGTAGCCTTTGGTTTGCAGGAACTGCTCAATGGCGCGGATATCCGTCACCACCTGCTGATAAAGCTGGTCTGGCAGCGGCTGGTTTTCCATGTCTTTCAAGCGCAGCACCATGCCGAGTAACGGCGTGGCGGCGTCCACCATCGCATTCAGGCTCTCGCCGCGCAGCGGGAGCTGATATTGCCGATACGAAGTGACGGTTTCCGTTTCGGGCAGCGCTGGATTATCCGTGACGGCATGCATTTTCATTAGCTGCTCCTAATCGCCCAGAACTGCATATCCAGTTCAGGGAAGTCACCCGAAACGTGGAAGGCAATCGCATTGCTTTGCAGGACCTCTTTCCAGGTCGGGCTTTGTCGATCCAACATGAAGTAGGTATAGCCGGAATGGTAAGGCAGCTGACGCGGTGCAGCAGAGAGCGCCACCAGCGGTACACCAGGCAGTTGCAGGCTAACCAGCTCACGGATTTTCTCCAGCGAGGTGATCTTGGTTTGCTGCACGAATTGCCGACGCAGCTGTTCCTGCGGGATCTGCGCCCGAACGGCCAGCACAAAGTCGGCGCTGCGCAACAGATCGCTATCGTTGATCGTCCCCACACGAATGCCGTTAGGCTGTGGATGCAGCTGTACCGAGATGGCGCGCGGTGTCAGCACCGTGCTGAGCGTTTGGCGCATCGCCAGGAACAGCGGCTGGAAGCAGTCGGTCAGGTTGTCATGGTTATAAACGATGAAGCTGCCTGCCAGACGTGATTCGTCGGTAAAGGTGCGCAACTCGCCGCAGGTTTGCACCAGGTGACTATAAAAATCCTGTGGGTGCAGCACCGCCTGATGAGACAGATGGGTGAACAAAGGCTGCATGCGGTTAAACACCTGCAGCATCATGAATTCGGCCACGTCGGCAATCCCCTGCTGGCCCGGCGAACCGATACGTTTGGCCAGCAACCGGGCGCGCTCCACCAAGGTGCCCTCCACTTCATCCATAAAGTCTTTCAACTGTACGGAGGCGTGCAGGGTGGTGCAGGTAGGAATAAATTCTTCATCCAGGATCAGCGAGCCATCTGGGTGCTTCTCTTTGATACGGCAAACCGGCAGCACGGAATAGGCGCTGAGATCTTCGGAGCCCTGCATCAAACGCGGTGCCAACTGGGCCAGCAGCAATTGGCTGACATCGCCGCCGTCGGTGTGCAAATCGCGCACGTCATCGGTATGTTCGGCGTAGCGGATCGCCCCAGGCAGTTGGCTGTGCGGGCTGGCAACCTCATTGATGGTGTCGTTGAGCATCGGCAACGCCAGATAGATATCGCGGCTGGCGGCATCGTTACAGTTCAGTACGTCCAGCGGCTTGGGCGAGCAATCCTGGTAAGGAATATCAAACACCGTGCCATCTGCCATGCTACCGCTGGCGTTGGTCAAGCCGATACGCCCCAGCTTGAGCAGTTCCTGATTGATCTGCAGCGAGTGGAAGCCATAGGTGTAATTGGTCAGCGCGGTGATGCGGCGCTGCAGCTGATAATCGTTATGTCTTTGTTGCTGTTGAAAGTGTTGTGGCTTAATGAACAGGCCTTCGCGCCAAATCACCCGATTCTTGGTCGGCATGGTTATTCTTCCTCTTTCCTTAAGTCGATTTCATCCGCTTTAACGTGGATCAGCACGCCATAGTTATGACCAACATCTTTGATCTTGATGATTTTTTTCCATTCAGCGCGATCAACGTCGGCATAGTAGGCAATCACCCCCAGATAGTGGGTCTTCTCTTCCAGCTCAATGGCGGGTAACGGTTTATATTGGCTCGGCAGCAGGGTGTATTCCTGGTGGTCGATGTAGTTCTTACTGAGCGTTTTCTTCAGTATTTCCGTGTCGAGCTGGTCGTAGTCGGCCGCCAGCAGTTTGGAGTCATCGCTCAGGTACACCACCGCAATCTCGGTCGGCGCGGCCTCGCCTTTCTCATTGGGGTTGATATTCGCGTCCGCCAGCAGCGTTAACCGCAGCGTAGAAGGCTGCTCGGTAACGCGCTCCGGCTTCTTGTTTTTCCATATCGTGCATCCTGACAGCATCAGCACCAGGCATAGCGCAGTCGTCAGAAAGTAACCTCTGCCACCTTTCATCGTTCGCTGTCCTTCATCCCCTGGCGCAGCGCCTGGTCGTAAGCCTGTTCATACACTTCGCCAAACAGCTTTTCGAAGCCCTGCTGGCGGCTGGAGGCCAATTCCTGGTAGTAGTTTTTGTACATTTCCCAGGCCCAGGCGGAGTCTTGTTCCTGACGCTCGTTGCTGCGCATGTAATGGCTAAAGCGCGTCAGCAGTCGCTCTGGGGAGAAGGCTTCCAGCATGGTGTTCAACGCCTGGGCAATCGCCTGTTGGTTGGCCTGATGGTGCAAACGCAGGTTATGCAGGCTCTCGGCCACCGCCGCCGGGGCGGAAAGGTGAACCGGGCTTTTTTGATCGGCAAACAGCAGGCTGAGCGTGGTGTCGTAATCCATATTCAGGCGCAGCGGGTTATCTTCGATTGGCCGCAGATGTTTGTCCCGCAGGCCGTGTTGGCTGCGCTGCAAGGCCAATAACCCTTCAATAGCGGCCCTGAGCGTTTTGCCGGCTTCTTCGAGGAAGTCATTGGCCTCCTGGCTGTTGCGGATTGGCAGTTGCGCGCCAAAACCCCGCATCAACGGCGTGATCGCCACGTGCTGCTGTTCCATCTTGCTGTCTGACGGTGCCTGCTGGCCGGAAAGAAAACTGCTGATTTGCGGCAGATCGATAAACTCCTGATCCATGGCACTGTCCTTGGTGATATCAGAAAGTGGAGAAGAGAACAGCGGATCGCGGTAACGATCCTGTTGTAATGATTGATCGGCACCGGTGAGGGCGCTCAAAGGTTCGTGCATCGTCAGGCTTTCGGTTTCCAATACCCGCAGCGGGTCGTGGCTGAAACCGTTAGCGACCGTGGCGGCCAGGCGGTTGTCCTGCTCATGGTGGGAAGGCTGCGCATTGCCCCCTTCCATCATCGCTTCCAGCGGGTTGCTGTAGCTGGAGACCAGCGATTCCGGCGAAACCATCAGCGGATCGATCATATCGGCGTTCGAGCGGCTGATATGGCTCTTGATGGCCAGATTGCCCACGCTGATCTCGTCACCTTGCTGGATGCGCACCAAACCGGAGTTTGCCGTCAGCATCGACTGGTTAATACTCACCGCACCGTTGAGCACCCGCAGGCAAAAGGACCCATCACGCCATTCAATGGCAAACTGTGAAGGGCTGATATTGCCGCCCTGATCTTGAATAGACCAATGATGGCTGCCGTCACTGCCAACCACCCCACCCTGTGCATTAAACAGGCTGCTGGCCGGTTTGCCACTTTCCAATCTGTCGCTATTGACGACTCGCAATGATAGCGTCGGTTGCTGTTTATCCATGATCTCTCTTCCTGAATCTTGATTGTCATTCCATAACGCTGATGGTTACGTGGGGCTGTTGCTCGGGTTCCCCGAGGAAGCTGGTCCAGCCCAGCAGGTTGTTTTGTTCTGTCCCCAGGATCATGCCGCCCACCTGCTGCTCTGCCAGACCCAGGCGTAAATCCCACGAAAACTGGTCACGCATAATGAAAGCCACAAACATCTCTAACGGCTCGTAATTCTCCCCGTTAGGTAAAAATGACAAGAACTGTTCACGCGTCAGTTGGTTGAGGCACAACTGATATTTGCCGCTGCGATCCGCCACCTGCGATCCCAGTGAGAAATTGACGCCCAGCACCGATTTCCCCTGGTATTTCTGGCCGCTGACCTTCACCCTGCCGCCCAGGCGATTCTGCTGCTCCGGGGCGATTTTGACCTTGCGCAACTGCCAACTTTGCAGCGTCACATCCGCCAGGTTGAAACAGTGCGCCACCAGGCTGCAAATCACTTCTGGGGCACGCCCAGGGCTGGCCAGCAAGCCGGCATAGGCCAGCATTTTGCCGTGGTGGATGCGCAGTTTTTTGCGGATCGCCTCGTTACTTAATCCCACTAACGCAAACATGCGCTGCGAGACATCATCGTTACCGCCCTCGTCAAAGCAGATGTAGTAGCGGTATTTGCGCCAAATCTGATGCAGCAGCGTTAACAGCCGGTGGTTGAACACGTTGAGAAAATCCGTCAGGCGGTTTTCATTCTGGGCATCTTCCCAGGCCAACGAGTCCAGGTAATAACCGGGCAATGGCGACTGGCTGCCATGCAACCCAAGGAAAGAAACTTCCAGCTCAAACTGGCCGCGAGCGGAAGTCTCCAACGCGATCACGTCACGGGTTGGAAAAGCCAGGCTGGCGGTCGATTTAAAGCGGATTGCCTCATCGGCTGGCCTGGCTGAACCCGGGGATTTTTGCCACGCTACCGCCATTTGGTTGAGCAGCTCGACCAATTGGTAAAAGTTATAACGTGACACATCCAGCACTGGCTCAGGCGGTACGCCTTCACCCGCGCTTACATCAATGCATGTTGACCCGTCTGTACCGGCCATTGGTAACATTCCTGATTATCAAGATTGATGACTTTCAAAAGGTGGAACGAGTTGACGCTGGCATACAGGGAGAAGAAGCGTGCCAACACCGTACCAAACAGGTAGAGCTCACCTTCAGAACCAAAAGCGCTTTGCTCCAGCCAGAGGGTGGTTTGCAGACCTCTGACCGGTAAACCACGGAACAACCTGTCGATCGGCTGGGTTTCGATACGCGAAATCGCGTCCAGTTTTTTTTGCGACGACCGAGCGGATTGCCGGTTGTGTACGCTGGGAAAATCATAGGTCTGCAGGATCTGTTTTAACGAATCCTTGTCCAATAATGACATGTAGTTCAATGACATATTTGACAGCAAAGACCATTGCAGGCTGCCATCCAACACCGGATACAGCGGTACCGAAGGCCGGGTTATATTACGGAAGGTGGCAAATGACGGGCCTGCTTGCGTCCGTTGGCAGATATCACCCACGCGTAGCGCCAGCGGTAATTCGCGGTTGGTACAGGTCATGCTGACCGACACGTTTTCTTGAGACAGGGCCACCTGCGTCTCATCACTGCGCACAAAGGAGATGTAATGCTCAAAGCCCTTGCGGAACAGCGAGTTTTTCACCCGCAGACGGTAATAGAGCATGCTGCGCTCCTGCGCAGGTTCCACCTGATGATGGAAACTTTCGAACGCCGGGTAGCTTCTGGCCTGCCCCCGCCCGCTGCCTTTGGGATCTTTGCTTAACCAGCTCTCCACGCGATCGATCGAGAAAATCTCGTAGCGCTCAGGATGATGGTAGCTGGCGCACAGCGGATATTCGGTTTGTGTGCCATCCAGGGCTATCGCCTCGCTGTCGCGTTTGAACAGGTTCACCGCAGGGGTGCAGTTCAGGCGCAGGGTGGTTGGCCGTATCTTGACCTCAGGAGGCAATGGCTGGGAGAAATGCAGATTGAGGGTGAATTCGCTGGCTTTCAGATGCGCGGGGAAATCCACCACGCCAGCCACGTCAAAGAACAGGAAGCCTTCTGGGAAACAGAAATACTCCTGCAGGATACGGTAGCCGACATAGGCGTTTTTCGGATAAGGCAACAGTGCATCTTCACGCTCAAAGCCCACCGGGTTGAAATCGAAGTCCGGCATCGGAATGGTGATGCCGTTGACCACCAGCTCGGCCCGTTCGAAATAGTGGCTGATCCAGAAATAGAGCTGGGTGCTGGTGTAACCGTCCTCACCCAGATAGAAACGCAGTTTATCGAGCCGCATTTCCTGCACATTCAACTCTGCCTTGGCGCCGAAGTGAATGCTCAATATCCCCTGTTCGTTGCTATTGTTGACGGCGATATCCTGAATACCCATCGGGAACAGCCAGACATCCCGGCACAGCGTGAAGCTGCACTGGGGTCCGTGTGTTTCGCTGTCGTTTTGCAACGCGCCGCGTTCCGCCCTTTGCGCAATCGGGACGCTCTCGATCTGGCTACCGCGCTCGATCAACGTCGCTTCAGTGAGTGCACTGCTGTTCGGCGTGTATTCGACGATGGTCATGCTGGGCACTGGCCGCAAATAGTTCGGCCACAGCATATTCAGCAGGCCGTGCGTCAACTCCGGGAACTGGTCGTCGATCTTTTCGCGCAGGTTGCCGGTCAGAAAGGCGAAGCCTTCCAACAGGCGCTCAACGTCCGGATCGGAACCCTGTTCGGATAAAAAGGCAGCAAGATGCGGCCGTTCGATTGCGGCATCCCGCCCTAATTGCCGGAGGTAATCCAGCTCATCCCTGAAGTACTTTTCGAACGACATTATGCTTCCTGGTTTAGGCAGTAACGGCGGTTGCTGTCCAATTGGATATTGAACTCAACCACATCGCCGATATTGTCGAAATCAACTTGAGCACTGATATGGAAACTCAATAACAGTGGGTCCCCCTGATCCACCAGGGATTGAACGGCAACCTCGGAAATTCTTGGCTCGTAGCGCTCAATACACTCCTTGATGGCCTGCTCAATACTCTTACGGAAATCAGACGTGGTTGCCGTGGCATCATTGAGATCAATAACCCCCAGGCCTGCAGCACTTTGGCAGGCTCCAGGGCGCGAATTGAGGACTTCGTTCAAATGCTGCTTGATTGAGATTAATAGCTCTTGAACACGGCTATGTGAGGAAGGGCCTAAGCCCTTCCCCTGGATACGCTCAAACAAGCTGGCAGAACTTCCTCGCTCCCAATTAAGAAGCGCAGCCATTGCCTGTTATTCCTTATCCAAACGACCAACCAGCGAGAGCTCGAAGCTGGCGCCCATGTATTTGAAGTGTGGACGCACCTGCATCGCCACCTGGTACCAGCCCGGATCCCCTTCGACATCCAGCACCTGGATCTGAGCAGAGCGCAGAGGGCGGCGGCTGCGGACATCGGTCGGTGGGTTTTCCTGATCGGCAATGTATTGCTTGAGCCAGATGTTCAGCTCACGCTCCAGATCCTGACGCTCTTTCCACGAACCAATCTGCTCACGCTGCAGCACTTTGATGTAGTGAGCCAGACGGTTGATGATGAACATGTACGGCAGTTGGGTACCCAACTTGTAGTTGGTTTCCGCCATCCGCCCTTCATGGGTATTCGGGAATACCTTCGGCTTTTGGACCGAGTTGGCCGAGAAGAAGGCCGCGTTGTCGGTGCCTTTGCGCATGGTCAGGGTAATAAAGCCCTCTTCCGCCAGCTCAAATTCACGACGATCGGTGATCAGCACTTCGGTCGGGATCTTGGCCTGTACCTGGCCCATCGCCTCATAGAGGTGAACCGGCAGGTTGTGCACCGCACCACCGCTTTGTGGCCCGATGATGTTCGGACACCAGCGATACTTGGCGAAGCTGTCTGTCAGGCAGGCGGCCAGAAGGAATGCAGTATTGCCCCACAGGAAGTGTTCGTGATCCTTGCTGACGTCTTCGTAGTAGTTGAAATTCTTGATCGGGTTTTCAACGGTGGAATATGGTAAACGCAGCAGGAAACGTGGCGTGGTCAGGCCCAGATAGCGGGAGTCTTCCGACTCGCGCAGCGCACGCCATTTGGTGTGTGCTGGCCCTTCGAACACCGACTTCATGTCTTTGATGGCTGGCAGCTCGGTAAAGCTGTTGATACCAAAGAAGTCCGGCGCAACGCTGGAAAGGAACGGCGCATGTGCCATGGCCCCAACGGCGCTGACGTATTGCAGCAGCTTCATATCCGGGCCGCTGTTGCTGAACGCATAGTTACCGATGATGGCTGCGGTAGGTTCGCCGCCAAACTGGCCGTAACCGGATGAGTACACGTGCTTGTAGAAACCAGACTGGATAATTTCCGGCGAGAACTCAAAATCTTCCAGCAGCTCTTCTTTCGTCGCGTGCATGATGTTGATTTTGATGTTTTCACGGAAATCGGTGCGATCCACCAGCAGCTTCAGTGAACGCCAGGAGGATTCGATTTCGCGGAATTCTTTGGCGTGCAGAATTTCGTCCATCTGGGCACTGAGCTTTTTATCCAGCTCAATGATCATTCTGTCGACCAACAGCTTGTTGATCGGCTCTTCATTGGTGCCAGTGTCCAGAATGCTGCTGATAAATGCAGCAACGCCCTGTTTGGCGACGTCATAGCCATCATTACCCGGCATCATGCGGGTCTGAGACATGATTTCGTCTAGCAGGAAAGTGGTACTGGTAGGTTCGGCAGCTAAAACCGCATTTTCTTCATGTAAAGACATACGTAAAATTCCCTCTTTCCGTCTCAATTATTTCTGATTAAGAATGTCCAATTCCTTTAGCAACTGCTCACGCATTTCTTCATTGCCCAGGAGATCTTGCAGACGAGAACGGAAGGCAGGAATGTTGCCCAGAGGCCCTTTCAGGGCAACCAGCGCTTCCCGCAGTTCCAGAATTTTTTTCAGTTCGGGGACGTTTTTCGCCACGTTGTCCGGTGAGAAATCGTCGAGAGAATTGATCGCCAATGTGACCGGCATCTCTTCTTTCCCCTCACCTTCCAGGTGATTGGGTACAGTGAACGAAAGGTTGATATTGGCTTCGTTCATCACCGCGTTGAAGTTGTTCTTGCTGACGGAAACGACCTGACGTTCTTCAATCGGGGTGTCTTCACGAACCCCCTTGAGATCGCCAACCACCATCAGGTTCAGTGGCAGTTCGATTTCAGTGGTTTGATCGCCCGTGTTAGGAACATACTTGATGTTGATCCTTTCCTTGGGGGCAACACTGCTTTGATTATTCTTACTCATCACTCGTCCTTTTAGTCACAATAAGGGAATACCAGCTAATGTTTGTTGAATGAGCACCGGAAAATGACATTCAGATATCATCCATGCTAATAGAGTCATCGCCATCTATTCAGATAGTAAATCTATCACCGTAAACCTAAATACCTTCCTCCTATGCCGTGCCGAAGTCTGCGAATAATCCGGTTTTACGCGCAAAGTTGGGAATCCTCCTATATTTCACGAGACCCTGAGAATTATCCCAAATAATGACAAAACCCCGAGCATGGGATTGCTGCCCACGGCAAAAACTGGACATTTCCTGCATTAGCATAGCTTCACTGAATGTATCGTCCCCGATCTGACCGGTAAAAGTCCATAAATTTTTCTTTACTAAGCGTCCTAATAATTTATCTCCTGGCGAGAGAAACTTTAGGCTTATGATCATAAAAAATAATTTCATTTAAATTAACTAATCCATAAAAAACAGATAGTTAAAAAACAATATAATTATTTAATTTATAACTCAAGACCAAATCATAACCTGCATCAATGCTTTATCCAGCATAAAACACCAATAATGCAAATATTATAATCATTTATACCATTAACGATACCAATAAACCTTGCAAATTTGTGAGTAGCTTGGCACTAGGGAAAGACCCGATTATAGTGATGGCCGAAGTGAGAAGTGGGGCAAGTGACATTCGAGGTCGATTAATATCGGCTAGTCGGTGTGGCTAGCATTGAGTTATTACTAAGCTTATCTAACAAGGATCTTTAAGATGCCAACTCCAGCTTATATCTCTATCACAGGGAAAACCCAGGGTAATATTACCGCCAGCGCATTTACCGCTGAATCTGTCGGTAACATCTTTGTTCAAGGCCACGAAGACCAGATGCTGGTTCAGGAATTTGAACATATCGTTACCGTACCAACCGATCCGCAGTCTGGCCAGCCATCAGGGCAGCGTGCGCATAAGCCATTCCGCTTTACCGTGGCTTATAACAAAGCTGTTCCATTGCTGTATAACGCATTGGCCTCTGGCGAAATGCTGCCAACGGTTGAATTGAAATGGTACCGCACCTCGATCGAAGGTAAACAAGAGCACTTCTTTACCACCAAACTGGAAGATGCCACCATCATCGATATCGACTGCAAAATGCCACATTGCCAGGATCCAACCAAGGCTGAGTTCACTCAGTTGGTTCGCGTTTCACTGGCATACCGTAAAATCACTTGGGAACACACCACTGCCGGGACTTCTGGTTCTGACGACTGGCGTGCCCCAATCGAAGCCTAAGACTAGCCTTAGCTTCGCCCAAGCAGCCAATCGAGAGATTGGCTGCTCTTTTACATCCGCTTGCTTACGCATATAGCCATCGGGAAGATCATCTCGCGCAGTGCATAACCACCGTTGCCGACGGAGGTAATCGAGATATAGAAGTCTTGTTTGTTCTCAAAGATCAGGTCATTGAACAACGCATCCGGCACACTGTTGATGGTGGCGTAATTTTCATCACTGATTTTTTTAAGATGATAGTAGCTACCGTAGGGCTCATTGCTGTAGTTAAAGTATACCTTGCGATTGACATTATAATTTACCCCTTCGTTGCTGAGCACCCCCCTCACATAAAGCATCCCTATATTGTCGCTTACCAGCATGAGAGAGACATCACCTTCAATCTTGCTGTGGCTGGCTACATTTTCGAAATAGACCTCCGTATCACACTTGAAGTATTGACCTTTGCTTTCCATAGACATCAGGTACGCCAATGCTGATGTAAATAACAACAGAATAATGATAAACATCCACGCCAGCTTTTTCCTGTTCATCTTCTTCAAACCACTTTTATGCTGTAACAATGATCATAATTGCCGCCCTTCTCATTGCGGCACAAAGACAGCATTCTGAATTGGTTGGCGCTCTGTTCTTCACCACTGAGATAGAAAAACACGTCATAGCGATCGTACTCACAATCAACGTCATTCTTTCTTATCATCTCCATGACGAGAGCGATGGACGCCTGCCGTTTTTTTTCAGGGATCTCCCTCAACGTTTTCAATACACAGCCTTTATACTTATAGAAGGTTTTAGGCTGAGTATTTGAAAACATCGAGTGAATTTTATCACCATACAGCGAAGTGAACAGCGCCAACAAAACCAGGATAAAAAGGGCAAGGCTCATATAAATTGACCTGAAAGAGGGTTTTCCCCTCACCGTTGATCCCTGAACCGTCCTCACTGGTTGCCCTTCTCCCTCAACCAGGACAATCATATGGTTGCGGTTCAAGGCAAAGCCTTTTTTGGGCACGGTTTTAATCAGATCGTGCAGGTCAGCCAACTCTTCCAAATGCTTCCTCAATATACTAATATGATTATTGAGGTTATTATTTGACGCCGTTAGCCCATGTTCTGACCAGACAACATTTAGTAAATGCTCTCGAGTCACGCCGGCAGGATTTTTCAAAAGCTCACACAAAAGCCGAGATGAGATAGCGCTTAACGTTAATGTTTTATTATTCTGCTCATTGGAGAGTAAATGCTCTTCGGTATCAAAGAGCAAACTGCCGTTGATAATATAGTTCACTTAATCACCTGCTACTTTGCATAACATGATTAAATAGCTGCACCTAATGGTGCTATAGAAGAATGTCACTCATTTTACTCAGCAAAGCTAACGCTATGCCATGGCAATATCATTCACCAGTCAGTTTTTTTTATCAAGTATTATGCGGCCGTAAGATTATTTATGCTTAAATAAAAAACAGCAAAAAAACATAAAATAGCTACTTAATAATAACCAAATATAATTATGCGACTTATTGTATTGTAAAACCCCAGAGCCACATGGAAACATTCCTAATAAAATATATTATTCAGCATTTAAAGCTATTTAATTTCACTTAACCAGACCAAAATGCCACTCCGAGCTATTGGGCTTCAACCTCGCCAAACCGCCGTACTATCAGTCAAAAATATGGTTGCCCATACAAAAACGGATCAGCTCCTGATTACTCTCGACGTTCAACTTACGCATTGCGGAATTCTTCTGCAGGCTAACCGTCTTGGCACTTCGATTAAGCCGTTCAGCGATATGCGCAATCGAGTCACCCTCGACAAAATAGCGCAAAACTTCAAACTCGCGTGGGGACAGGCTATTGATGCGTTGCTGTATAAATACCTCACGCTCATCACCACGGCCATCGCTCTGGAACGAAGCTGGATAATATCTGGCGTTCACCCTTACGGCTCGTAACGCTGATTGGACCTCTGATAGCGGATCCTGTTTGAAGATCACGCCTGCCACCCCGGTGTCGTAGAGCGCGGAGACGATCATCGGATTGGAGATCATGGTCAACACCAACATTTTAACCTGCGGGAAGTTTCTGACCAGGAAATCGACATAGCGTAAACCGTCTTTATGTACCTCATCGTTAGGCATATTGTAATCGGTGATAACAACGTCGGGTGGAGTGGTTTTGAGATAGCGAACCAACTCCTCGGTGGAGGTGAAGGTGGCCACGACCTCGATATGGAGCAGTTGATCCAGAAAGTCTTTCAGACCTGCCAACACCACCTGGTGGTCGTCCACAAGGACTACGCGTAATGTTTTCATCGGACACCTACGTTTGATCAGATTGATGCGATGTTGTTCAAAACCTGACGTATGTCAGCGACGATTGCGGACATTCTAGCTTGCCCTTGCTCATCCAGACCCTGCGTTTGCATATGCAACTCAAGCGCTGCCATTTGCGCCGCTAACGCCCGATGGTTGGCCAACGCCAGCGCAGCCCGCATACGGTGCAAGGCCGTGGCAACCCGGTCTGCATCACTGTCAGCCATCCCCTGCTCTAGCTGACGCAGATCTTCCTCCATGGTGCTGAGAAAAATGTCGCGGTGTTTGTTGAGCACGTTGGGTTCTACGTGTCTGAAATCCCTATCTTCGTTACTCTCGAGTTGATTATGGTCGTTGTGGGAATATTTGCGCAAGATTTCTACCAACGTACGTAACTCAATCGGCTTGACCAACCAGGCATTCATACCCGCTTCAACACAGCGGCGTTCCTCATCGAGCATCGCGTTGGCCGTTACCCCGATAATCGGCACCGTCGCCCCTTCCGCGCGCAGCTTACGTGCGAGATCGTAACCATTCAGGTAAGGCATGTTGACGTCGGTCAGCACCAGGTCAAAGGGAGCGATATCCCACTGCGCCAGTGCTTCTTCACCATCGCCCGCCAGTTGGACCTCACAACCTAACAGTTCGAGTTGCCCCTGTAGCGTGACCTGGTTAAGGGGATGGTCCTCTGCCACCAGTACGCGAAAGTGGAATTGCGGCAGTGTCATTTCGTACTGTTCTCTTGGTGAGTCACCGTTGAGCAGTTGGCCAATGCCATAACCTATGCTGCTTAGGCTGTACGCATCAACCTCATCGCCATTGGCAACTTCACCGGATAAATAAACGGTTAAAATCGGCCCATGCCACTCAAGCGCTTCACCCGGTGAGCTCCGCTGCACATCCAGTAAAATGGCCTCGTCATTCCCCGGCAACAGCCGATCTATAGCCGATGCCGCTTGAGCCCCCCAATAACGCAGCCAAGTACAGATATTTTCGGTCAGTTCCGGGTGCGGTGACCGAACCAACACGCTGGCCCCTGCCAATTGCGGTTCATGCTCATCAGGCGTTTCGCCAACGGCAAGATCCAACGTCACTGCAAACTTGCTGCCTTGCTGAGGTTTACTTTCCAGCGTGATTTCCGCCCCCATCAAATCGGCAAGGCGTTCGCAGATGGAAAGGCCCAGCCCCGCCCCCCCCAAACTGCTGTGACCCTCGCCAATCAAATAGAAAGGAGTGAACAGTTTCGCCTGATGTGCTTTAGAGATGCCGACCCCGCTGTCACAGACCTCCAGGTGCAGCCGGGTTTGCTCGCGGCCTGCATCCACCTGACTGAGCCGAACGATGACGTGGCCAAACTCGGTAAACTTGATCGCATTACTGATGAGATTACTCAGGATCTGCCTGATGCGCACCGCATCCCCGATCGCCACCGGCGGCACCTCGGGATCGACCACAGAGAACAGCAGCAAGCCCTTACGGTGAGCCATTGCCGCATAAGTGCCGGTACAGCTTTGTACCAACTCGCGCGGCTGAAATGCCCTCTTTTCCAACCGCAACTGCCCGGCCTCAATCTTGCTGACATCCAGGATATCGCTGATCAATTGCAGTAGCATTTGTGAGGCGTCGTCGATACGTTCAACATATTGACGCTGCTGGCGGTCCAACCTCGTGGTGGCCAACAGCTCCAAAGTGCCTAACGCGCCATACAGCGGCGTGCGGATCTCATGGCTCATGGTGGCCAGGAAGGTGGATTTTGCCACGCTGGCGTCATCCGCAGCTGCCTTGGCTCGCGCCAGTTGGCGTTCTATTTCCGCCCGTGCGCTTACGTCCGCAAAGGCGCACAGGATAACGTCACGCTGCCTGTAACGGGTTGGCGCATAGGCAACGTAAAGTATCCTTCCCGCCATATCAAGTTGCTCGATAACCCCGGCAGCCGGTGCGGAAAGCACCTGATCCAGCAGCCTGGTGGCGGCTGCGGAATCAGGCAACCGCTCACCGACGGTTGCCCCTAACCAGTCCAATGCCAGCGCATTACCAAACACCAAATGACCATCGTCACGGTCGATCAGACACAACGCAACTGGCGCCGTCTGTATCAGGGTGCGGTTGAAGGCATCGCTCTCCAGTATTTCATGCTGGGCCTCCTGAGCTGGCAAGATCACCTGCCGGTTATACCAGCGCAGATAAGCCAAACCGCTGGTAATACCGATCAGCAACACCAATAGCACGCTAACAGGCAACCACAGGTTATCCCGGAAAAAACTCACATAACTTACGGCATAATACCCCGCCCATTCGCCGCTTGGGTCAACAAGCTTGAACACCAGCCCACTCGGGGTGTAGTACAAACCAGGCTGATTGACTCTCGGGGGCTGGCCTTCGCCCATTAACAGACCGTGCGTTTTATGGCTCAACCATATCTGGCCATACCGCTGCAACCAAAATATATGACGTGGTGCCGGGTTGACGGCACGCTCCAGAACTCCCACGCGCGAACGGCTCAGCAGGGTTGCCGCGTAGATACAGCTAGCAGGCCCTCTACTCAAGTGGCTCCAGATCCTGGGCGAGAACCCTGAGGGTATCAACCCAATCAACTGGTCTGGCAGAGCGGCGGTGCGAAACCAGATAGCCTCATCCTCTATCGGCTTGTCCCCTGGTTGCCATTGGCAATCCTTGATTGGCGCACTGCTGCTTAACCGTTCACGCACGGCATCGACCACGGCCCGATAAGTATCAAGGTCGATCGGTTCATAGCCAGCACTGACATTAACCGCAGGGACGCTAATGCTGGCATCGTCAGCTTCATTAATGAAGAACACGGTAGCAGCAGGAAAGTAGGATGCAGCCCAAAACGAAGAGTAAAAATCCGCCAGGTAGCTACCTAGCGGCAATAGTGCTTCAGGCTTGATAGGGCAATTTTTTTCACACAGCAAAGAGAACGGCATCCCCACCACGGATTCACGTCCCTCAAACAACCTGTCACCGAAGGCTGGCAAGGTGGCAATCTCATGAAAGCTGCCCAGACGCGCATCAGGCAGAGCAGAAAGTTGCCCGCTCTGATGGCGCAATTCATGCAGGAAGGCCTCCTGTTCGTGGGCATACCCCACTAGCGTCAAGAAGTCTAAGGTGAAGCGGCCACGCTCCTGATCGATAATGCGCTGAGTGCCCCAATACAGGCCAGCGGCCAAAACCATCGCCAATACCACAAAGGCAAACAACACCTTGTTTTGTCTACGTGATGTATAAGTGATCCTACTAAACGGCGTTTGTGACATAGGATAGCAACCTGCATGCAATCATGGGGCTTATACTGATTATAAGATTAGCCAATCAGAATGCCCACCTAGCCGAACCAGACTTGACTCAACACACCCCAAATATAGCGTGGTGATCGCTCGTCACCACCAAGCCAAGCAATACCAGCAAAATGACAATCGTCATTGAGAGAAACCACAGGATCGCCGGATACTCCATCGCTGTCGTCTTTTTTGCCACTTTGACGGCTACCTCAGGCCGGTCAGGAACCTCCGTCTTGAGCACGTTAACAGCATATTTCTTGTTCACCACAAAGCCTTTTTTGGGCAAGGTAGTGATCAGGTCATCCACCTGTGCAATGCTGGCAATGTACTTGCGTAACAGGCTGATATGGTTATTGAGATTATTATTTGACGGTTTCAGACCATAATTGGACCACACCGCATCCAGCAGGTAGTCACGCTCAACCCCCGCCACATTTTCTAGCATCTCAACAAATAAACGGGCGGTGATCGCCCCGATCTCGAGTGATTCATCTGGTGATTCTTGCAAGAATAGCGTTCTTTCGTCACTATCAAATACCAGTCTGGTATCAATGATATACTTCATATTATGTTAACTTTATATTTAAACTGCAGATAAATGGTCACCTGAGGAAAATTTCATCTCAGATTTACTGCTCCACACATTTGCGGGCAATGCGTCTCGATGAGCCAACGCCTGAACTCGCCTTTGTGCTTGAAGTTAAGCTTGTTCATCGCTTTGATTTTGTGCGCACTGACCGTTTTCTGATGTATGCCAAGCAGTTCACCAATTTCTACATTAGTGTAACCAATTGAATAATAATGCAATACATCCTTTTCACGCAGAGTCAATGACAGAGGTTGCCTAATCCGCGAAAACCTCTGTGGCGTGAGATAAACCTCATCAATTTGCTGCAAGAGCGTGCTGACAGATTGATTGCGCAGCAGAATTTTCATCGCCTTTTCAGGGCGATTTAAAATCAGCTCAACCTCAGGCTGAATAATGAATATCACCTCAGTACTGACCATTTTCCTGGCGTAGAGATATTGCGACAGATTATTAACGCCAATAAAGGCCAAATAGTAATGAACATTGGCATCAAGCGTTTCATTCACGTCAACCAAGATGCCTTTTTCATTAAAGTAGTGACTCAAAAGATGCGTCAGGCCCTGCGTAAAGAACTTGTCATCGTTCGATATAAGTACTTTTATCTTCATTGTGATATAAGGTTAATTTAGCTTATGCCTAATACCATTCAATGGTGCCAAGCAGTCCGTATCACGTGCGATAAGAGAGCATTATCCAAATTTATCAATCGGGCGATATAAGGAAAGCCTTAAAGCACGCACATTGATGTTTAGATGGACAACAAGTAGAAGGGGCAAGATAGGTCTTGATTATCTGACACGCCATTCCTTTGCAAGCGATTACAGCCTATTAACTCTGGTATTCACACCAGGGCACCCATTATGTGGGTTAGGCTAACTTGAGTTCCATCCTCCAAGAATCTTCTGAATAAAAATTCTTCCCTGCTAATATTAATTAATGTCGTCCAGCTGTCAATGATCGTAAAAAAATCCGCGAAAATTAAATTCAACCTATTGATTTTAATTAATATTAGCTCAATAAATAGCTCTACTAACCAGTTGTAACTCACTTTTTTGGTGCTTTATCACAAAATCTCATCAAAAGTAGATATAAAAACCATTAAATAAAAATTAATTAGATTTAAAAACCAATTATGTATTTTTAAGTAGTCAATAACACCATGAAAATCACCAAGAGGTATTGATGTAATTAAAAATGATAAAAAAATAGCTTTAATGAGATGATTTATCTCGTAAAGAGAGACGTTATCATGAAAATATATTTAAAATAAGGGTATGAGAAGAGAGATAGCAGCCTGACAGCATATAACTCCAAGCCTTGGCGACTGGGGTTAATTTGTAGCACATTCAGTTTTCCCCGCGAATACGGAACCGATATAAGGTATGAAAGCCAACCGGGGGCACATTCGGTTCCCTCTCCCTTTGGGAGAGGGTTAGTGCGAGGAGCAACCCTAGCCGGAGAGTAGCTTGCCTCTGACAATGACTTTACCCGGTTTAATATCGTGATCGACGGCCCGACGGATGGCCAAACCTAACGCCTGCCAGGCGATTTCATGCAGATCGTGGGAAATGCAGGGGAAATTAAAACCGTAAATCGCCGCATTGGAAACTTCATCAATACCGAACAGCGAGACGTCTTTCATCAGCGCCAGGCGATGATCGACACAGGATTTGATGATGCCCAACGAGATCTGATTATTGCAGCCGACAAAATAGTCAGGCGGCGGTTGGCGATCGAGATACTCGTTGGTCACGCGCAGGGCTGCATCCATATAAAAATCCGCATGGATAATCTCCAGGCTCGCCACCTTGCCTTGCAGCGCGGCAATCAGCCCGGTAACCCGCTCTTTGGCCACGTTGGAATCCTCTGGCCCGGAAACCACCACCACCTTTTGGCTGTTCTGTTCCAGCAGATAACGCCCAGCCTGTAAACCGCAGTCCAGATTGTCGATATACACGCCGCTGCAAAACGCTCCATCCAGTTCCCGATCGACCAGCACCACCGGGATGCCGAGCCTTTCCAGGTTTTTCAGGTAGCCGGGCGTGTAGTTTCGGTCCGATGAGATCACCGATAAAATGATGGCGTCCACGTTGTAGCCAATCAGCTTATCGATAATGCGGTTTTCATTCTCCTGCGACTCATAAGAGTCAAACACCAGCGTATCGTAGCCCGCTTTCTGCGCCTCCAGCGTCATCAGCCGGGTGAGCGCGCCAAAAAACGGGTTGGCCATATCAGGGTTGACGATGCCGATCGTTTTGCTTGCTTTAGCCCGCAGATTTCGTGCGGCCGTGTTCATCACATACCCCAGACTCTCCGCCGTCTTGAGGATGCGATCGAGCGTATCGGGGTGGACTTTATCCGGCTGGGAGAACGCGCGGGATACGGTAATTTTGCTGACATTTGCAAGCGCTGCGACGCTCTCTAGCGTCGCTTTCAGTGGTCGATCGGCCGCCAAGTGTGACTCCTGGTTGGAACATATCATTTTGTACCATGGCAAGGTGATCAAGGATTATCACCTCTTATGTAAATACGCTTACCACCGCAGCATCAAACGACGCGCCGGACGTTGGGATCGGTAAAAACATCCAGATCATCACGGCTTTGCGATGAGAACTCAGAAACCACCGCGCCAAGCTTACCTGCCTGGAACCAGTGTCTGGTATTAGGCTTGATTGTATATTGTTCTCCCGCGCGCAACAAAATATAACGCTGGCAGGTATACCACTGTTCGAACCCTGCTGGAGGTTGACAGGCTGGGCTCCCCCGCTCGGTGTTCAAGGTCAGGGCATCATCATCCACAAACAGATAGACCTCTCCCCAGCGGCAGCGGAACGTTTCCTGTTTTCCCGGCGTATCGTCAAACGGCGGATGGAGATGCTCTGGACAGGTCTGGTGTGGGAACAGCACCAACTCCTTGGCGCAGTAGCGCGGGGTGTTAATGTAAGTGAGTAGCTGTAACCCCGAGCGTGGGTAATCGGCCAGGCCGAAATCCGTCAGCTCGATCTCCTGTTTTTCCACGTCGGTCAACCGTATGCCACAGCCTGCAAGCAAGGTTTGGGTTCTTTCTAGCGCATCGATAGGTCGCTGCATGATGTCCTCGTTAACGTTAATGATATCGATACCATCATAATTAACATCACCAGCCAATAAATGTGATCATCACGACTTTTTCACATCATTAAACCAACAACTTTTAACACAAAAGCAAAAAACACAACCAGCATCACACATTTTTAGCCCATCCCCGCTTACTATCCTGCTCATTGAAATGATATCGATACCATAAAAATGATACGAAAGGATGATAACCATGCAAGCATTAGTGCTAGAAAAACCCGGTAAAATCAGCATCCAGGATTGTCAGTTTGATGAAGTCCTTGGCGAAAACGATGTACAGGTCAAGATCCATTCCGTCGGTATTTGCGGCAGCGATGTGCATTACTATCAGCATGGCCGCATCGGGCCATTCGTGGTTAACGCCCCGATGGTACTCGGCCATGAGGCTGCCGGAGTCGTCATGGCCATTGGCAAAAACGTTCGCCATCTTCAGGTTGGCGATCGGGTTTGCATGGAGCCAGGCATTCCCGATTTGCAATCACAGCAATCCCGTGCAGGGATCTACAACCTGGATCCCGCTGTCCGTTTCTGGGCCACGCCACCGATCCACGGCTGCCTGAGAGAGAGCGTCATCCACCCTGCCGCTTTCACCTTCAAACTACCGGACAACGTCAGCTTTGCCGAAGGTGCCATGGTGGAACCGCTGGCCATCGGTATGCACGCCGCCACCAAGGCCGCGATCAAGCCGGGTGATATCGCGCTGGTGATTGGCGCTGGCCCAATAGGCGTGGTGACCGCCCTGGCTGCGTTGGCCGGTGGCTGCTCGGATGTGATCATCTGCGATCTGTTTGCAGAGAAATTGCAGGTGGCCGCCAATTATGAGGGGCTGCACGCGGTCAATATCAAAACCGGCAACCTGGCGCAAAAGGTCGCCGAGTTGACCAGCGGCAACGGCGTCGACATCGTGTTCGAATGCAGCGGAGCCAAACCGGCCATCGGCGGCGTCAGCGAGCATATTGCACCCGGTGGCACCGCAGTGCTGGTCGGCATGCCGATCGATGCTGCCCCCATGGACATCGTGGCCGCCCAGGCCAAAGAGGTCACCTTCAAGACCATTTTCCGTTACGCCAACATGTATCCGCGCACCCTGCGCCTGCTCAGCTCCGGCAAGTTGCGGGTACAGCCGCTGATCTCGCAAAGCTTCAAGTTCAAAGACAGCGTGGCGGCCTTTGAACGCGCGGCGGCGGGTCATCCAACCGACATCAAAATCATGTTGGAAATGGAGTAACCCATGGCGCTCTATGCAGGCATCGACTGTGGCACACAAGGCACCAAGGTGGTGATTGTCGATGGCACATCCGGCACCATCGTGGGCGAAGGCAGCGCACCGCATGAGATGATCAGCGACTCCTCCGGGCGCCGTGAGCAGTTGGCCGAGTGGTGGATTGAGGCATTGTTGCTGGCGTTTCGTCAGGCGATCGACAGCGCCAACATTGACCCATCGGCAATTGTCGCCCTGTCGGTTTCCGGGCAGCAGCACGGCTTTGTTGCTCTGGATAAGCAAGGCGAAGTGCTGCATGCGGTGAAACTATGGTGCGACACCTCCACCAAGCGGGAAAACGACGTTCTGCTGGCGGGCCTGGGTGGCATCAAAGGTTCCTTGCAGAAGCTGGGGCTGATGGTGGCGGCGGGCTATACCGCGTCCAAGATCCTGTGGTTCAAGCAACAACATCCACAGCTGTGGGCGCAGTTGAAAACGGTGCTGTTACCACATGACTATCTCAACTTCTGGCTGACCGGGGAACGGGTAGCGGAATTTGGCGATGCCTCCGGCAGCGGGCTGTTTGACATTCGTCAGCGCTGTTGGGATCGCGATGCCGTAGCGCTGATCGACGATAGCGGCCTGCTGTGGAACGCCCTGCCTCGCCTGATCAACGCCGAGGAAAGCGTTGGCTATCTGCGCCCGGAAGTGGCGGCCCTGCTGGGTCTGCAACCCAATGTCCGGGTGGCCAGCGGTGGCGGCGACAACATGATGGCGGCAATCGGCACCGGTAATATTCGCCCCGGCATCGTGACCATGAGCCTCGGCACCTCGGGGACGCTGTTTGCCTATGCCGATCGGCCGGTGGTCAGCCATTCTGAAGCGATTGCTGGTTTCTGCTCCAGCAGCAACGGCTGGCTGCCGCTGATTTGCACCATGAACGTCACCTCTGCCAGCACCTCGGTACAGCGCCTGTTGCAGCAGGACGTGGCTGGATTCAATCAAGCCCTTGCCGCTACCGAACCCGGCGCCGCGGGCGTGATGATGCTGCCATTCTTCAACGGCGAGCGCGTACCACAACTGCCCGCAGCCAAGGCCAGCCTGCATAACCTGGACAGTGACAACTTTACCGGGGCCAACCTGTGCCGGGCCGTGGTGGAAAGCGCTACCTATGGCCTGCGCTACGGCCTCGACCTGTTCCAGCAGCAGGGTATTTCCACCAGCGAAATTCGCCTCACCGGCGGTGGCGCTCGCAGCGCCTGCTGGCGGCAGATCGTCGCCGACGTGATGAACTGCCCGGTGGTGTGTCTGGCAGAAAAGGAAACCGCTGCGCTGGGTGCCGCCATTCAGGCCATGTGGTGTGACAGTCTGGCGACCCAACCCGAGCTGTTGGCCTCAGAAGAGTTAACCAGGCTATGCCAGCGCTTTGTCCGGCTGGATGAAGAGACCCGCGTGATGCCGGATCCGCAGCGCCAGCGGCAATATGCCGATCTGTATGCCGGTTACCTGAACCTACTGCAAAAAGAGTATCCCGAGGTGAAGCTATGACACGCGATCCCCAGACCCAAGCCCCGGCCTACTTGCTGGAAGTCACCGGCGTGAGGAAGTCGTTTGGCTCCGTCGTCGCGCTGAAAAACGCCGAATTCTGCCTGCGCAAAGGGTCGATCCACGCGCTGTGCGGCGGCAACGGTGCCGGGAAATCCACCTTTCTCAGCATCCTGATGGGCTTTATCCAGCCCGACACCGGCGATATTTTCGTCAATGGCCAACGCTGTGAGTTTGCTCATCCGAAAGAGGCGCTGGCGGCTGGTATCGCTATCGTGCAACAAGAGCTGAGCGCCATCCCCGATCTGACGGTAGCCGAAAACATCTGGCTGGGGCGCGAACCCCGCCGCCTGGGCTTTGTGGATTTCAAAACCATGAACCAGCAGACGGCTGCGCTGTTGCAGGACCTGCATTTTGCCCTGTCGCCGACAGAAAAAATGCGCAACCTCAGCGTGGCGGAACAGCAGTTGGTGGAGATCGCCAAGGCCCTCTCCCACTCCGATGCCGACATCATCATTATGGATGAACCCACGTCGGCCATCGGCGAGGAGGACGTGCAGAAAATCTTCCAGGCGATCACCCGGCTGGCCGCCAAGGGCAAAGGCATCATTTATGTCTCGCACCGTCTGTCCGAGATCTTCCAGATTGCCGACAGCTACACCATCTTCCGCGACGGCAGCTATATCCATGAGGGATTGTTGCAAGATATCACCCGCGAGCAGTTGATCGAGCACATCATTGGCGGCGAGTTCGAAAACGAGTTTGCCAAATTCAATCAGCCCGGCGATGAAGTGATGATGGAGGTGCAGCACCTGTGCTGGGGCAACAAGATCCGCGACATCAGCCTGACGTTAAAACGCGGCGAGATCCTGGGGATTTACGGGCTGGTAGGGTCCGGGCGCAGTGAGTTCCTCGATCTGATCTTTGGCATTCAGCACGCGGACAGCGGCACCATCCAGATCGGCGATCGTCAGCTCGCCAAACATTCACCACAAGAATCAATCAACAGCGGCCTGGCCTACGTGACGGAAGACCGCAAGGATACCGGCCTGGTGCTGTGCCGCTCGGTTAAAGAAAATATCAACGTGGCTTCGCTGGGTGCCATCAGCCAACTGGGCATGATTAACCCAGGCCAGGAACAGCAGCGCGCCAACGACATGATCCAGCGCTTCAACATCAAAACCCCCGATGCCGAGCATATCGTCGGCAACCTGAGCGGTGGCAACCAGCAGAAGGTGGTATTGGGGCGTTGGGCCTTGCTCGAACCGCAAATCATGCTGCTCGATGAGCCGACGCGCGGCATTGACGTAGGGGCCAAAAAAGAGATCTACCGCTTTATGTCCGAATTCGCCCTGAAGGATAAAGCGATCATCATGGTGTCTTCCGAGCTGTCAGAAATTATCGGTATGAGCGACCGCATTCTGGTGTTTCGTAACGGCATGCTCGCCGGTGAACTATCGACTAAAAACGCCACGCAGGCGGAACTAATGAAACTGGCCGTATAGCCAGGCAATCAACTCATTATTTTAAAGAGAACTTACTATGAATGGCACCCACTCATTAACACCCGGGTTAGCTTTTTTTACGCAAAATAAACGGCATCTGCACAAGTACGGCATTATTATCGCCTTCTTCGTGTTGTGCCTGATAGTCGCGGTGATTGGTGAAGTTCAGGTAGCGCAAGGTGCCTGGAGCAGCAATTACTTCTTAAGCGATGAGAACATGCTGATCGTTCTGCGCCAGATCTCGATTAACGGCATTCTGGCCATCGGCATGACCTTTGTGATTATTACCGCCGGGGTCGATCTTTCCGTGGGCTCCGTATTGGCGCTGAGTGGCATCGTCGCCGCCCGCTTTGCCACCACCAACAGCGGGCTGTCTATCGGCGATACCGCGCACGCCGTGATGGTGCCGCTGATTGTCGCCCTGGGTATCGGCATTGTCTGCGGGCTGATCAACGGCACCATTCTGGCCCGCTACCGCTTGCAGCCCTTCATCGTCACCATGGGGATGCTTTCCGCCGCCCGTGGCCTGGCGCTGCTGACCACCGACGGTAACCCGGTTTCCCAACTCAACAACGATTTCCGCTGGTTAGGCAATGGCTATGTGCTGGGCATCCCGGTGCCGGTGATTATTTTCACCGCCCTGTTTGTACTCGCCTGGATCCTGCTCAATAAGACCATCTTCGGCCGCCATGTGTATGCCGTGGGGGGCAACCAGAAGAGCGCCCGCACCTCCGGCATCAGTGTGATCCAAATCAAGGTGTTGGTCTACACCCTGTGTGCTGCCTTGGCGGGGATCGCCGGTTTAATCCTGACGGCCCGTACCGGCTCCGCGCAAACCAACGCCGGTAGCGCCTACGAGCTGGACGCCATTGCCGCCGTGGTCATTGGCGGCACCAGCATGGCCGGCGGCGTCGGCACCTTGGTTGGCACCCTGTTCGGCGTATTGATTATCGGCGTGATGAATAACGGCCTCGATTTGCTCGGTGTGCAGTCCTATTACCAGCAGATCATCAAGGGCGCATTGATTGTTGTCGCCGTGTTGCTCGACCCGTCACGCAAACAACAGCGTGACTAACTTACCTCATAACAACAAAACCCTATAACCAGGAGTCACCATGAACAATATGACCAAAATTGCATTGCTCACCTCCGGCCTGCTGCTGGGGACCTCAACGCTGGCCCAGGCCGCCCCGGTGAAAATCGCCGTGCTGATGTACGGCATGAAGGCCGAGTTTGTCCAACTGATGGAGAAGGCGGCGAAAGAGCATCCTGAGGTTAAAAATGGCAACGTACAGCTCACCGTTTACGATGGCCGCTACGACCCGATGGTGCAGAACAATCAGGCAGAAACCGCCATTCAGACCAAGACCGACGCCATCATCATTAACCCGATGGATTACGAGGCCAACATCGACGTGGTGACCATGGCCAACAAGGCCAAGATCCCGGTGGTGGTCACCAACGCCCGTTTGAATACCGATCAGATGACCTCTGAAGTGGTCTCTGACGACGTGCTGGGCGGCTATCTGGAAGCCAAAGCGGTGCTGCAGAAAATGAACTGCCAGGGCAACGTGGTGATTATCGAAGGGCCAAAAGGCGGCAGCGGCGAGATCCAGCGCGGAGAAGGCAACGACAAGGCCATTGCCGAATGTGGTCCAGGCAAAATCAAGGTGCTGGAGCGCAAGACGGCCAACTGGTCACGCGCCGAGGCGCTGCCGCTGATGGAAAACTGGTTGCAGAAGCACCGGGGCCAGATTAACGGCGTTATCGCGCAAAACGACGAAATGGCCTTGGGGGCGATTGAAGCCATCAAGGGTGCCAATCTGAACGTGAAAGACTTTGCGATTGCCGGGGTCGACGGCGTCTCCGATGCTATTCGTGCCGTGCAGGCCGGTGAAATGGTGTCGATTCTGCAAGATGCCCATGCCCAGATGCAGGGTTCTATCGATGTAGCGCTGCGCGCGGTAAAAGGCGACAGCTATCAGCCACAGTCGGATATCTGGAAGCAGTATGCAGGCCAGATGCAGTGGGATAACGGCACAGCTAAACGCTACTCGGTGCCATGGACCGTGGTGACCACCGAGAACGCCGCCCAACTGCTGGATGCGCGTAAGTAATCGTTCGTCAACTAACCCCAGGGTTTTGAGCCTGGGGTTAGTAGGATCGGGATAGGGGCTGACCTCACGATCAGCCTCCTCCCACACCACCGTACATACGGGTCCGTATACGGCGGTTCGGTTATGTTTATCGCCGCCTGCTTACAGTTCTGGCAGGCCCAGTTTGATGAA